>ERZ773248.11-NODE-11-length-233564-cov-31.590911_pt1 | contig 233564 bp, 208 predicted proteins | sample MGYA00580518_ERZ773248 | MGnify/ENA primary metagenome ERZ773248 (study PRJEB29015, sample SAMEA2737762) | human gut metagenome | biome: human gut; feature: human-associated habitat; material: faeces | place: China | collected 2012 ...
ACGATTCTATCAGAGGCGAAATCAGTCAGGAAGTAGCAGACCGTGCAAAAGCTGATCAAAAACTGGCAGATAAAATCGGTCAGGAAGAAGCAGACCGCAAAGCTGCAGACGATTCTATCAGAGGCGAAATCAGTCAGGAAGTAGCAGACCGTGCAAAAGCTGACGCTGAATTGGATCAAAAGATCACTGATGAAGCAACCACCCGTGCTAACGAAGACGCTAAATTGGATCAAAAGATCACTGATGAAGCAACCACCCGTGCAAACGAAGACGCTAAATTGGACAAAAAGATCACTGATGAAGCAACCACCCGTGCAAACGAAGACGCTAAATTGGACCAAAAGATCACCGATGAAGCAACCACCCGTGCAAACGAAGACGCTAAATTGGACCAAAAGATCACCGATGAAGCAACCACCCGTGCTAACGAAGACGCTAAATTGGACAAAAAGATCACCGATGAAGCAACCACCCGTGCAAACGAAGACGCTAAATTGGACCAAAAGATCACCGATGAAGCAACCACCCGTGCTAACGAAGACGCTAAATTGGACCAAAAGATCACCGATGAAGCAACCACCCGTGCTAACGAAGACGCTAAATTGGACAAAAAGATCACCGATGAAGCAACCACCCGTGCTAACGAAGACAAACGCATCGAAGCTAAATTTGACGGCGAAGTTTCCCGTCTGGACAGCAAAATCGACAAGCTGGATGCTCGTGTAGAAAAAGTTGGCGCTATGGCTGCTGCTATCGCAAACCTGCACACCATGGGTTATGATCCGGAAGCTCCGACCGAAATCGCTGTTGGCGTTGGCCAATACCGCGACAAGACAGGTATGGCTCTGGGTGCATTCCACTATCCTAATCGCGACTTCATGCTGAGCTTCAGCGTATCCACAGCCGGCGACGAATTCATGGGCGGCGTTGGTGCAACCTGGAAATTTGGCCGCAAAACTCCGGAAGAACTGCGTCAAGCTGAAGCTGAAAAAGCTGCAAAAGCAAAACTGGCTAAAGCAGAAGCTGCTAAAAAAGCTGCAAAAGACGCTCGTGTAGCTGCTCAACAAAAGAGACATGCAGAAATGCTGGCTGCTCGCACCGCTAAATAATTTATCGTAAAATCCTATAATCATATAATCACGAAGAGGGCAAGGGTGACTTTGCCCTCTTTTTGTTATATAATGGATATAATAAAATTGTTGATTATGCGAGGTGCAAAAAATGCGTTACATTAAGCTTTTGATAATGCTGATATTATTGAGTATTGCTGCCGTAGGCAACTGCCAGAACCTGCAGAAGGCAGGCGAAACCGATGTTGGCGTACTTTATGTGGATGTTGATTCGGTGCAGAGCCTGAGCAAAAGCGGGCAGCTGTATCTGGCTGTGTTTGCGGAGGAGCAGTACACAGACGCCGATTTTCTGAATTTGCTGCACGAGGACGAATCGCTGCAAAACGCCGTCGGTGCTATGTATTTGTATCTTTTCAACAGCAACGGTACGGAATATACCAAGGCAGCACACTATATTATTGATAAAGACGGCAAGGTGTGCCTGGACATGGGCGGTGAAACCGCAGTGCAGCAGACAAAGGGCAGCAAGGAAATGCTTAATGTATATACCAAAGCATTGGATGCATTAAACAAAAAGGTGCAGCAGAACAAATGGCTGCATAAATAAAAGCTTACTGAAAAACTTGTGGAGCACGCAGAACCTGCGGGAGCATTGCCTGTTGCGGTTGAGCGCATGTGCCGGTGCTTACAGAAAAAATTAGCAAAATTTTATACACTTTAAACTGACAGATTAAAAATGAAGCGTACGTACGACTTGCGAGTATGTACGCTTTTTTATTGGCGTGATATAATAAATATATCAGCAAACGAAGCTGCTGATTTGCAAAAGAAAAGGGAAGTAAGATACACATGCGTAAATTAAAGTTTGTTTTTCAGATTATCATAGCCTTCATCGTGGCGCTGGCAGCGTACAGCGGCCTGTACCAGCCTAACGCCGAAAGCGTGCGTGCGGCGGTAAAAAATAACCTGCCGCAGAGCATGCAGCAGAAGCAGGACACAGGCGCAGCGCAGGGCAGACTGCGTATCAGTGTGCTGGATGTGGGGCAGGCGGATGCGATTTTGCTGCAGGACGGCAAGCGTAACATTATGGTTGACGTGGGCAACGATGTTAAGGACAAGGTTGGCGACAGCGGTGGCAGGCAGGCGCTGATTAAGGCGCTGGATAAGGCCGGAGTCAATAGAATTAAGACTGTTTTCGTGACGCACCATCATCGTGACCATATGGGTAATATCATGTATGTGCGCGGCAAATACGGCGTCAGCAATATTTATGACAGTGGTTATGTGAACAACGGCTACAAAGCGTCCGTGGCGCTGAACAGTGATTTGCGCGCCGGCAGGTATAACGGACAGGCGCTGAAGGCCGGGGACAAGATTACGATTGACAAAAATTATTATATCGAGGTGCTGGCGCCGGGAGATTTCCTCAGCAAAAAGGACCTGAAGAATATGAATAACACCAGCCTGGTGCTGATGCTGCATTATGGCAGCTTTAAAATGCTGCTGACGGGTGATGCGGAGGCGCCGGTGGAGGATGCGCTGCAGCAAAAATACGGTACTGCGCTGCAGGCGGACGTGCTGAAGGTTGGCCATCACGGCAGCAAGACATCGTCCTATTGGCCGTTCATTAGCAAGGTTAAGCTTAAATATGCGCTTATCAGCTGCGGCGATTTTTCGATTTATAAACATCCTAACAAGAACGTGGTGGGCAGCTTAACGCATCTTGGCGCTAAGGTGCTGACGACGCATGATCACGGCACGCTGACGGTGACAACGGACGGCGAGAGCTTTGATGTGCTGACGGAGCGGTAGAAGGTTGCCTAAAGAGCATAAGTGGGGTAGAATAGGGAATAGAAAGACGAAGCGGAGGTTGTAATGATGATTAAAAACAACAAAAACAACAAAAACAACAGAAATAATGCAAGTAACGGTAGTAACAATAATAATCACACTGTCAATAAATTTACGAAAGGTAATGATACTAACGTCAATAAGAAGAATAATGCTAACAATAAATTTACTCCGAGTCATGAAAGTGAAAAATCTAATAAAACGAGTAAAGAAAAACTGACAATATTAATAGATTTTAAGAAGAATAATGGACTAAAAAAACCTAACAAAGAAATGCAAGGTGTATTTCAAGAAAATATTTATTCCCTGATAAAAGAAAAGGGGTTTAGTTCAGAAACTGTAAAGTTTATTATTGATGGGTACATGTTTAATAGTGTTGATGCTGTTGAAAAATATTTTGCTTCATCGCAATCTGCCAAATATGAAATGCAGGCTTTAATTAAATATATCAAGGCTGATGCCCTAAATGCCCAAATAGGTTTTAAGATTCTTGTCGCATTTATGGGCAAGTATTGTGATTATAATAAACCTGTAGCAAAACTTCTTATGCCTGAAATTATCAAAGCAATAAATGTCATGGCATTTAGTCGCGAAGATAAGAATAGGCTTAACAAAGGTAATGCTGCTGTTTTTAAGTCAAATTGCTTTGATTTAGTTTTAACTGGTGCTAATGAATTATCTCCACTCGATACTGAATCATTGGATGCAAATGATATTACAATATTTAAAGAGGTAATGGAACCTGTAATAGCTTATTATAGGGAATCACAGAATAAAAACGATAATATTAAGGCTGAGAAAATCATGAGATGGCTTGGGATACCGGTTGAAGAAAATAAAGAGGCGTCAACGGGTATTACTGAACCTGTTGCGCAAAAGCAACCAGATGAGCCTGCAGATAAAACTGTTACTGTACAAAACAATGAGGATAAACCATTTCTTCAAAATAAATCAATTGAGGAAATTTACTCACTTTTAAAGAATTTAGATAATTCCTTGAGCGAATTACAGGGACAAAATACTAAGGTTTTAGCAGAATGTAGCAGTTATCAAAATGAGATAGAAGCACTTAAGTCAAAAATTCAGAAGCAGGAGAATGCTTTAAGCAGTAAAGAAGAAATCTGCAATACCCTGAATAGTAATCTCAGTGTTTTGAAAGCTGAACTGGCACAGCAGAAATTAGCTAATGTGGAGTTAACAGAAAAATATAATAAGCTGGAAACAGAGTATAGCAAGCTTAATGAACTGTATAATATACAGGAAATTGAAGCAAATAAAAAACATCGTGAGTTTATTGTAAAATTAGGTAACAGCTTAAAGCTTTCCCATGAAGATTATGAAATGATATTACAGATGAAGAATGGTGAAAGCAAGGCTTCACAACTGCAGGAGACTGTTCAGGAGATTTTTGATATATTGAAAAAATATGATGTTAAAATAGGTGGCTAATATGAGTAATAATTTAAAAATTTCATTTGGCATTGATTTCGGAACAACAAAAAGTGGTGTAGCGTTCTACATACATGACAATGGTAAATTAGTACGCTGCGGTGATCTGGACGGAGCACCATTAACGTCTTCTGTTGCCATCAACAGAAGCACTGGAGAAGTAGTTGTAGGTTCTGCTGCTAAGACAAAAAGAATAGAGTGGGGAGAGCAGGCCAGCTATATACATTCAGTAAAAATGAAAATGGATAATAAGAATTGGTATATTGAAGTTTGCGGCGTGAAGAAATACGTGGAAGATATAGCTTCTGAAGTATTTTTAGCTTTGAAAAGAGAGGCAATGAGTCAATATAATTATGATATTGACAGTGCAATTGTTGCTATTCCTGTAGGATTTTCACCTGAAAAGCGTGAAAAAATCAGACAAGCAGCCAGAAAAGCAGGAATAGAAATTAAAACCTTTATCAGCGAGCCTACAGCAGCTTTTTTTGCTAATTATAAGGAACTGAAAAACGCTGAAACTGTAGCTGTCTTTGATTGGGGCGGAGGAACCCTGGATGTCTGTGTCTTGAGAAATGACCATGGTAAAGTAGCAGAGCTTGCCAGCAAAAGTCTTGCTCTTGCTGGTGACAATATAGATGAAAAGCTGGCTAAGATGATTCATAAGAATGTTGTTCCCGATATCAGATTTGAAGATATACCGGAAATAGACAGGATACACATTTTGGACAGAGCTGAAAGAACCAAATGTCTTTTCTTAAGTAAAAATGAGGCACAATGTCGTGTGCCAAGGTACATTTCTGATGATATAACTGTTTCGGAATTTATAAAATATGGTACTTTCAGTGCGTTGATTGAACCGGAGATAAAAGAGGCACTAAACTGCCTTAAAGAAACTATTGAAGAAAGTAAGCTGAACTTCACTAATATTGATAAAATTTTGCTTGTAGGCGGCAGCTGTAATTTAAGACCTTTGCAAGAGATTCTTGTCAAAGAATATGGTAAAGAGCTTGCAGAAAAAATCTTTTTCCCTGATGAGCCGGAATGGTGTGTTGCGGAAGGTGCTGCTATACTTGCAGATAAAGGCGGACGGTATTATACAAATCAGTCAGTAGGTGTTATTCTAGCTGATGGCAATTATTTTGAAATATTACCTAAAGATACGCCAATTGCTCAATGGAAAAATGAGGTTCGTTTTGCAGTTACTGATCAATCAGCAGAAGCAAGATTTATTTTTAGTGGCAGTGCGGATATAGATAAAATGTCTGAAAGATATAATTTGTTCAGAGTTGAAGCTTGTGGCTTTTTGCTTGAGCAGATTGTTCTTAATGCTATGATAGATAATGATTTGATATTCCGTGTGTCAGCATATAGTACATTTAAAAAAGCAATCAAATATGAAAACTGGTGGAAATATAGCAATTTAAAATATTATTATAAGATTTGACGAGAAGAGTGATATCATGAGTAAACCAGTGACAAACATAACTTTGAAAAGCAACGTTTATGTAGTCAGGAAGCTTAGACAGACAGACGATATAGATTATTTAAAATGCCTTTCTGATAAAGAGAGCCTTAGAAAGATTCAAGCTCGTAATTCTACTTATCGCTTGACATCATATCAACGAAAGCTGCTTGACAGCGTTGACTGTTTATATAACAGAGAGGAAGGTGTACTTTGGGGTCCGTATAAGCTTCCTGATGGTAGAGTAAAAGTTGTATGCAGATGCACTAAGCTTGACTGCAAGTACTTGCTGACGAGTTGCAGAAGGTATGAAACTAAGGAAAGCATAGAGAAAGAAATTGCTTTGCGACAAGAATTAAGACAGCAGGGTAGTATGACAAAAGAAATCCACGGAGAAGCCATTGATAGAACTGAATCCAAGGATGTTCCTGCTATTTCTGCAACTTCAGAACCTCCGAAAGGAACGGAACCAACAACTACTCCAGAACCTCCGGAAGGAATGGAATCCACAACTACTCCAGAACCTCTGAAAGGAACGGAATTCACAACTACTACAGAACCTCTGAAAGGAACGGAATCCACAACTACTCCAGAACCTCTGAAAGGAACAGAATCCACAACTACTCCAGAACCTCTGAAAGGAACGGAACCCACAACTACTCCAGAACCTCCGAAAGGAGCGGAATCTCAAACTTCTCCTGAACATCAGAAAGAACCGGAACCTCAAACTAAACCTGACCTTCCGAAAGGACAGGAACCCCTTATTACTGGTGATAGCAGTGACGAACAGAAAGCAGTTATTACAGCAGATCATCGTAAAAGAATTCTTGTGAATGCAGGACCTGGTACAGGTAAAACCTGGACATTGATTGAACGAATCAAAGAGTTCTTGAATAATGAAGAAGTAGAACCTGAGAATATTGTTGTTTTGTGCTTTTCGAGAGCTGCAGTTCGTGTTATAACTGAAAGATTAAAGCTCGCAGATAAAAACAGAACTATAAATGCTAGATGGCGTAGCATTGATATACGTACCTTTGATTCCTTTGCTACCTGGCTTCTTGCAAATCTGAGAGATACTGAGGATGATGAATTAAAAGAGTTATTGCCAGATGATGATGACTTTGAAAATCTGAATTATGAACAGCGTATACTCCGGGCTAAAGCAATATTTGATAATGACAAGTATAAAATTCTGGCTGATTCGTGGCAGCATGTAATCGTTGATGAGGTGCAGGATTTGGTTGGGCCACGAGCAGAACTGGTACTTGCAATGCTTAACGATTTGCCGGATTCATGTGGCTTTACTTTATTAGGTGATAGCTGTCAGGCTATTTACGATTATATGTCAGAGGACGACAATAATGTAATCAGCTCTAGTGTTTTCAGGAAAAAGCTTTTAGAGAATCATAGTAATATAAGTCAGGTAGAACTGACGCATAATTATAGGCAAAATGATAGTCTGACTGCTTTTGCCAACCCATATAGACATGCTATATTGGAACAGAATGCAGATATTGAAGCGAATGAAGCAGAAGCAGTAAATCAGAAGATTGATTCTGCATTTTGGGACATGGATAATTTGGATCGTGATTCTTTTGAAAAACATTATGCCGGTAAAAAGACTGGTATTCTTACGCGTACTAATGCACAAGCATTATTGATTGCACAAAAGCTTTTAGGTAAAAATATTAAGCATTTGTTGCGTAGCCCCAACACTAATGTACCGCTTGCTTCTTGGATTTATCAGGTTCTGACGCAGTTGAGTACTGATGCAATAGCTACACAAGAGAGCTTTATTGCAACGTTCAGCAAGCTTTATCCAAAGCAGGCAGAAAATGCTCAGGCGTATTGGGATGCTGTTATCAGCACGCAGAACGATAATACGCTTACAGCTTATAGTGTAGAAAATCTTTTGAAAGGGATTTTGTATAAAGCTAAAGACATGTTACTTTTTCAGGAACCGGGAGATGCTGATTGTAATATTTTCGTAAGCAATGTGCATAGATCTAAAGGTCTTGAATATGATAATGTTGTTGTTTTAAGTGATCTTCTTACTAATGGAGCAGAAGAAAAGAATCACTTGGAACATAAAATTGCCTATGTTGCTATAACAAGAGCAAAAGATGAAATTACTAAAATCAGCATGCCAGAAAAGTATATTTATATTTTCAAGGATGATAGCCGACGTTGCTTTGAACAGGGATTATATTCTTTTGGAAAAATATACCTTGCTAATTTCGAAATACAGACAGGTGATATCAATCCGTTTATGTATGCAGTAAATAAAAAACGCCAGGAATATATTGAAAACAGCATACATATAGGTGACCAGATGGAGCTGAAGAAGCTTGGCGGTCCGGAGGAGGAAAATCCTTTATATGAGCTTAAGGATTATGATGCAGTTGTCATTGGGCAGACAACTGCTGATTTTGCAACCGCAGTAAGGACTGCAATTACCAGAATGTATAAAGGTAAATTTAAAAACAAGTATTTTACACGTACTTTTTCTGATATATATGTTGTAGGCAAAACTACCCATATTTCAGCTAATTGCCCGGAACTTGAAGGGGCTCATAAGTATGGAGATTATTATGTATGGCAAGGCTTGCGCCTTGGCGGATTTGCTTCAACTAAATGAGGTGATATTGTGCAAAATTATTCCCAATATTATAAAGCCAGGGATATTATCGAAGAATTTATGGTGAAGGATCTTATTGGTCCTGTAGCTGAAGATGAGGTTTTAGACGAATCTCCTTTAAATTATTATCTGATGGGCAAGCTGTATCCTCAGGCAGATATAGAATCAGATGCTATTACTCAGGAAGAAGGAGATATCAACCGTAATGCAATATTGGAGAATGAGCTTTACGGTTACGATACATCTATATCTTTGAGCAATGTGCGCAACCCATCGTCAATGGGAATAACTTGTGCAATAAATTCTGAAGTCAGAGAAATTACGATTTATGGCAGTTATGCTTTTTATGTACCTGTACAGGCAGAAAATAATACCAGTACCGGTATAAAAAAACAGAAAAAGCATGCTGCTACATCTTGGCAAAGAAAAGAAACAGCCTTTAGTGAAAACTTGATATTTACTGCTGCGAAAAGTTACATCTTCAGCTTGCCGGGGAAAATCTCATTAAAGGTTTATATCCATGATACAAATATTTCTGATGAGATAATTCTTACAGCTACTCTAGTTAATGAAAACGGTGCAGATGCTGATATAGATACCATAGCTGCTGGCTGTGTCTTTCAGGTACAGCTCAATATAACGGGTAAGGGCCAGGTATTTAATCCAATCAACCAACAGATTTGTTTGGCAGACGATACAGATAGCTTGGAACTGGAAATGTTATATTCTGATATTAAGTATTATGCTCAAGGTCATGGCTGTTCGGTCAAATGGCAGGAAAATGCTGAGGGAGATTTAATAATCAGCTCAGCATGGATGCCGGAATACGAGCTGCTGCAAATGATGCCGGGTATGCTTAAGAATGAGAATGCTTTATCAATGGAGTATCTGGTATCAGAATCTGACGAGTCAGTTATTCAGTCATTAAATAATTTCCTCTTGAAATATATCCAATGGATAAATGAGCAGGAAAAGAAAATATGCCTTTTAAATCCTAAGTTTCATGAAATAGCTGCACAGAACTTGCAAAAATGTAATGCTGCATATAAGCAAATGTCAAAAGCTGTTGATATGCTTAAACTTGATAAACATGCTATGCAGGCTTTTAAGATTGCCAATGAAGCAATGTTGCTGCAACGTGAGCAGACTCTTAGAAAAAGCGGGAAAAGAGTACAACGCTCAGAAATAACATGGTATCCTTTTCAGTTAGCCTTCGTTTTGCATGAATTACCATCTTTTATATGTCCTAGTGACGATTCAAGGAAGATGGTTGATTTGTTATGGTTTCCGACTGGCGGTGGTAAAACAGAGGCATATCTCGGTATTGCTGCTTTTGTAATTTTCCTAAGACGCCTTCGTAATCATAATGATGATGGTACAACTATCATTATGCGTTATACGCTTCGCTTACTAACCATACAGCAATTTGAACGTGCCAGTGCTTTAATCTGTGCTTGTGAAAAGCTTAGGAAAAAATATAATATTGATGGCAGCAGGATAACTATAGGCTTATGGGTCGGCGGGCAATTAACTCCTAATAAAATTGCAGACGCCAGAAGAGCTTTAAACAATCTTGCAGTTGGGCAGTTACCAGGAAATGATACTGACCCTTGTCAGGTCAAAAAATGTCCGTGGTGTGGTCAGGACCTGACATACAAAGATTACTGTATAGATACGGCAAGTAATCAAATGAATATCAAATGTCCCAATAGTGAATGTGATTTTCATAATGATGATAATTTGTTGCCATTGAACATTATTGATGAATCTATTTATGGCAATCCGCCAACGTTTATTGTTGCAACTGTAGATAAGTTTGCGCAGCTTCCTTTGAATGATAAGCCTGCAGCTCTTTTTGGCATTTCTAATCATAAGAATCCGCCGGATTTAATTATCCAGGATGAACTGCATTTGATTTCCGGGCCGTTGGGTACAATTACTGGTATTTATGAAGCTATAATAACCAAACTATGTGAAAAAGATGGTATTGGTGCTAAAGTTATTGCGTCTACTGCCACAATCCGTAATGCTGCAAAACAAATAAAAGCACTCTATGGGAAGGATTTTATACAATTTCCTCCACAGGGGTTGACAGTAAAAGATTCCTTCTTTGCTGTAGAGTCAACTGCCGATAAGCGTCCTGCAAGAAAATATCTTGGTGTATTGGGTTCAGGTACGACTGCTACTACCACCCTTATCAGAGTAAATGCTGCTTTACTGTTTGCTACCAGATATCTTACCAGACAAGGCTTCGAAGATAAGGTAATAGATAATTTTTGGACAATTACAGGGTATTTTAATAGCTTGCGTGAGCTTGGTGGTGCTAATACTCAGATTATAGATGACGTTCAAAGCCGTTTTGAGTATTTGGCTAAGAATAAATTTAAGTCTTATGCATTACCTGCTGATATGATAAAGAGGTATACCAATATTAAAGAACTGACCAGCAGGTTAGATAATAATGATATTACCAAACTTATCCAGGATACTTTAAAAACAGGTTATTCCAGTAATGCAGATGGCAGATATGTACTTGATTTTATTCTGGCTTCTAATATGATTTCTGTTGGCATTGATATTGACAGATTAGGAACTATGGTTATGGTAGGACAGCCTAAAACGAATGCAGAATATATTCAATCTTCTAGTCGTGTAGGACGTGCTAACCCTGGCCTGGTAGTGACTGTATATAATCAGGCACGTTCCAGAGACAGATCTCATTATGAGCAGTTTATAAAATATCATTCTGCAATGTACAGATATGTGGAAGCAACCAGTTTGACACCTTTTGCTGATAGAGCAAGAGACAGAGCCTTACATGCACTGTATGTTGCATTGTATAGATATTTGGTGCCCGGAAAGCTTGAGAATAAACAGGCTGCGAAATTTGAAGAAGCTGGTGCTCAGCAGGTTGAAAAAATAATTAGGGACTATGTTGAGCTGATTGATCCGGCAGAACTGAATAGTGTCCTTGATGAACTTCAGGAAATCCGCAGGGAATGGGATAAGAAATGTGATGGTGAGCTTGTATATAAAAAACATGGCGAGGAACGAGGTACATCACTTTTAAAATCTGATGTGGATTGTGACAGATTTGCTACCATGAACAGTATGAGAAATGTTGATGTTCAGACAGGTATATATTTATTAGGGGAGGACTGATTGTATGCCAAGATTAGGTACAAAAGGCAGCAATAAAAAAACTGTTGTCGGAGAATTACGTCGCACGCAAGTTATCACTACCTATGGTCCTGGTGCAATAGTTGATTTACCTGATATCTCTGTGATTATGGCAGCAACAGATTATTGGAATTCACGTAATAGCAGAGTTTTGCATGAGGCCAATTTACAAAAACTATTAGGTGTAAATTGCTTTAGGGAACCATGTGCGCATTCAAATGAAGGGTTTAATGAAAGCGGCACTACTCCTGATACGCCTGCATTCCGCTTTCCGGATTGGTGCTTTTGTCCTAAGTGTGGCAAATTGGCACACTATAAAGATTTTGGCAAGTCAAGAGGCAGGATAATATGCGAAGATTGTAAATGTAAGACTGTTCCTTCTCGTTTTGTGGCTGCCTGTATCAATGGACATTTAGAGGACTTTCCCTATAATTGGTGGGTTCATCAGCCTACGAAAATGCCATATGACAAAAATCACCGTTTAAAAATAAAGTTTACAAGTGAAAGTGGTGGTTTGGATAGCATAATTATAGAATGTGAAACTTGTGGTGCTAAGCGCAGTATGGAAGGTGCCTTAAACCGTGATGCGTTGAAGGGGCATAAATGTAGAGGATTGCGTCCATGGGTAGGCAAAAGAAAAGAAAAAAATGATCAGAAAGATTGTGATGCCTTACTGCGTGGTATTCAAAGAGGTGCCTCTAATTTATATTTTCCTATTACGAGCAGTGCTCTTACAATCCCGCCATGGAGTAAGAGAATATATCAGGATATTGAAAAGCATAGGGAACAGATAGATGTATTAATAAATCAGAATAATGATATTAATATGTTAAGACTTCTAATACAAGCTCTAATGAATAAAGAATTGGCTGATAATTTTTATTCTGTCGATGATGTTATCAAGATAATACAGAATGAAAATCGAACTGCTCATTCAACATATACTAAGCAGAATTTGCTGGAAGATGAGTATAAAGTTTTCATGCGTGGCAATTACGAAAACCCTGATGATATGCACTTTAAATTGAAAAAAACAAATATTGACAGCTTTTTTGGTGGATTGATTGATAATATTTTTGCTGTCAAAAGATTGAGGGAAATTTTAGCATTAAAGGGGTTTCGAAGAATCAAGCCTGAAGTACCAGAGACTAATGCTTCTGAAGATGAACAAAGAGACTTTATTGGCTATCGCCAAAATGATTGTACTCCCTTATCTGATGAAAAATTGGATTGGCTTCCTGCTGTTGAACTTTTAGGTGAGGGTATATTCATCAGCTTTAATGAAGAACGCTTGGAAGCATGGGAAAAATCTCAGGAGAAATATTATGCCAATCTTAAGAAACGATTAGCTGAAAGTATTATAGTTTGTGATAATTTTTCTCCAAGATATGTTTTGCTTCATACGCTGTCGCATTTACTGATTCGTCAATTGACTATGGAATGTGGCTATTCCGGCGCTTCTATAAAGGAAAGGATTTATAGTACATATCCGGAGTCAAACTGTAAGATGGCTGGCATTTTGTTATATACGGCATCTTCAGATACAGATGGTAGTCTTGGTGGATTAGTAAGAAATGCGGAACCTGATAATATAACACCTATCTTTAAAAAAATGCTTCAGGAGGCATCATGGTGTTCTTCTGATCCCGTATGTATGGATTCCAAGGGACAAGGTTTTGATTCACTGAATTATGCTGCCTGCCATGCTTGCGCCTTGTTACCGGAGACAAGCTGCGAAATGCGTAATTGTTTGTTAGACAGGGGAGCAGTTGTCGGAAGTATTCATGATAGGGGCAGAGGCTATTTTTCGAGTTTGCTGAAGTAGTTGCTGTATTGGATGATGGGTATATTTAGCGTGAAATATTAGCGTAAAATCAAGATTATTTTCCTCTAAAAAAGCTAAAAAGTTCACTTGATGCTTGAGAAAATTTGTTCACTGTGGTAGAATGGGATGAAATAGGTATAAGAAAATTCCCAGAGGGAGCAGTGAAATGAAACAAGTACATTTAAGATTAGAGGACAATCAGTATAAAGAAATTGCTGAATATGCAAAAGGAGCAGGTATGACTGTTCAAGATGCCATTTCAACAGCTTTATATGTAATGCTGAGTCGTCAGAAAAAGCAAAAGAAAAACAGGAAATTTACTTTTATTGATTTATTCGCCGGAATTGGCGGGATGAGATTGGCTTTTGATGAGGCTGGTGGAGAATGCGTTTATTCTAACGAATGGAATAAATTTAGTCAGCAAACTTATATGGCAAATTTTGGTGATATGCCTGATGGTGATATAACGCAGGTTAATGCTGCGGATATACCTGATCATGATATTCTTGTTGCAGGTTTTCCGTGCCAACCGTTTTCCATTGCAGGTGTATCTAAGAAAAACAGCTTAGGCAGAGCTACTGGTTTTGCAGATAAAACACAGGGAACTTTATTTTTTGATGTCTGTCGTATTTTGGAAGCTAAAAGACCAAAAGCTTTTATGCTGGAGAATGTAAAGAATCTTTGCAGTCATGACAGAGGCAGAACCTTCAAAGTAATAGTTGAGTCTTTAAATGAACTTGATTATGAAATTTTCTATAAAGTCATTGATGGACAAAGCTTTGTTCCGCAGCATAGAGAACGTATAATAATTGTTGGCTTTGACAGAAGAAGATATGGCAATTATTTTGATTTTGAGTTTGATATCACTCCCAAAGAACCTAAACCAGTAATTGCTGATATATTGGAGAAAGATGTTGATATCAAATATACGTTATCGGATAAGCTGTGGACGTATCTGCAGCAGTATGCAGCAAAACATAAGGCTGCGGGGAATGGTTTTGGTTTTGGTATTGCGCCGTTAGATGGTGTTTCGAGAACGTTAAGTGCTCGTTACTATAAAGATGGTTCGGAAGTATTGATTGAGCAGCCAGGGAAAAATCCTCGAAAACTGACGCCAAGAGAATGCGCCAGATTGCAAGGATTTCCTGACAGCTTTGTTATTCCTGTATCTGATACCCAGGCATATAAGCAGTTTGGAAATTCTGTAGTTGTTCCGTTGATGGCCAATGTTGCCAAACTGGTTGTTGCCAAGATTGAGCAATTGGAGGAATAGTTGCATGGGACTGGAAAATGGTTATTTGAAAAAGTATTTTAAAGGCATCATAGTAAAAAAACTTTCAGATGTTGAAACCATTCCTAAAAAAAGCAACCAGCATGAATACAATGCTACCACCAAAATGAAGGAAATCTTTGGCTTTGATGATAGAAAATTTGAGACAGATTTTCTTTATATTGATGACGAAACAAATATTACAGCGAAAAATTTTCTTACGTGGTATGATGCTCGTAGAAATCATCCGACAAGGTCAGAGTATAGACTGTACTATCCTTCTACCAAAGTATCGGAAATGGCAAAATCCGGTGATTCGCTTTTCATTTGTGTTAAACAGGATGATACTATTTTATGTATAGTAGCTGCTAAAGATGCAACTATAACAAGTCAGTTATATTGGCTTTTTGATATTACTGATAATAAAGCTGGCAAATTCACTCAAAATTCATTGTTGAATACAGACAGTGGGCAATTAGAATTCCTCGCAAGAACTATTCTTGAACAGATAGGTATTGCGTATGAGGAAGATGATAGCAAAGGGCTGTTAGCAGAGCTTATTGGTGAATTTGGTAACAGCTTCCCTAAAACAACTTTATTTTCTTCGTTTGCAAGGTCACTTGTTAAAGATGTTGATCCAATTAGCGAACCAGATGTAGCTTTATTGAAATGGTTTGATATGGATGAAAAGTTATTTTTCCTTATGGAAGAAAATATTGTTAAAGAGCGTTTGCAACAGGGATTTGTTGAAAATGGCGAAGTTAATGTGAAAATGTTTATCAATTTTTCGCTATCCGTACAAAACAGAAGAAAAAGCAGAGCAGGCTATTCGCTTGAAAATCATATTTGCGCACTTTTAGATGCTAATGGTATAGAGTATTCGCATACTCCTGTAACAGAAAACCGCTCAAAGCCTGATTTTCTGTTTCCTAATATTGAATGCTACCGTAATATGGATTTCAATGCAGAGAATTTAACTATGCTGGGTGCTAAGAGTACGTGTAAGGACAGATGGCGACAGGTGTTGGCTGAGGCTGACAGAATAGACAGAAAGCATCTTTTGACCCTGGAAGCAGCAATCAGTACATATCAAACTGATGAAATGCAGGATAAACATCTGCAGCTTGTTGTGCCGCAGCAAATACATTGTACTTATACAGAGAATCAGCGCCAATGGCTTTATTCAGTAGCAGATTTTCTTGACGAGATTAAGGAGAAGCAACGGAAAACACCATATGCTGCCATGCTTCGTCTTTGAGGAGTTTATGGTTATGGACGTTCTTACTAAGGAACAACGACATAAGAATATGGTAGCTATTCGCAGTAAAAATACTAAAATTGAGGTATGCCTGCGAAAAGCGTTATGGCATAAGGGGATTCACTATCGAAAAAATTATAAAGTCCTAAATTGCCACCCGGATATCGTAATCACAAAATATAAAATCGCCATCTTTTGTGATGGCGATTTTTGGCATGGGAAAACATTTGAAAAGTACGATGTTCATACTAATGCAAAATTTTGGCATGAAAAAATTAAGCGCAATGTTGAACGCGATTTAGATAATACGATAACATTGCGTGATAATGGCTGGATAGTGTTACGGTTTTGGGAAACAGACATCAAAAAACATTTGGACGAATGCGTTGCTGAAGTTCTGAGGCAAATTGAGTTACGTAAGAATACTACTCCTGGAGGTACACCATGGAAAAACCAATAATTAAAGACGAAGCCTTTTTGGCACAAAAATCGCAGCCTGCAACCTTTATGGATATTGCAGTAGCGCAGGATTTATTAGATACGCTTGCAGCTCATGCGGACCGTTGCGTGGGCTTGGCAGCAAATATGATCGGCGTGCAGAAATGCGTTATCGCCGTCAATATCGGTCCTACGAATATTGCTATGCTGAACCCGGAGATTATCAAGCGCTCCGGCAAATATATGACGGAGGAGGGCTGTCTGTCGCTGGAGGGCGAGCGTGCTGCAGTGCGCTACGAAAAAATTACGGTGGCTTATCAGGACATGCAGTTTAAAAAGTGCAAGCAGAGCTTCAGTGGCTTTACGGCGCAGATTATCCAGCATGAGATTGACCATTGCCATGGTATTATAATTTAAGCGCAGAGATGGACCGAGAAACTGCAAAGTGCTTGTTTATTCAAAAAGAATGTTAGAAATTATCTTAGAAAATATCGTCACTGCTCCCGAAAGGCTTGGTCTGCCTGCAGCGTATGCAGAGTCCGACGTGCTGCTTTACAGGCAGTACGGGCGCTATGACACGGTTGCGGTGCAGCGCGAGGGCAGGCAATTACTCGAGCGTGTGGAAGCATTGCAGGCGGAGTATGACATCGCTGCATTGCCAAGGCTTGGCAAGCAATATGCTGAGTGGGGCAAAAAGCTGCAGCAGCTAAAGTTCAAACGCCTGCTGCATGGCGAGTTTGCTGCGGGCAAGGGTATTACGCTTTATGTGAATGCTATCAGGCAGGAATGTGATGAGCATGGCTGGGATTATGCAGTCTATTATGATTCCGTGCTGGTGCATGAGCGTGTGCATCTGCTGCATTATCAGGCAGTGCTGGCGCACTTTGGCGCTGCCGGCGCAGCGGTGCAGAGTGCGGAGTACAAGCAGGCTCAGCGCTATTGGTACGGCCGGCAGACGGAGGCGGCCCAGGCTGCCGTGGTCAAGGAAACGCTGGCGGAGTTTGCCCGTTGGCTGTGGTGCCTGCAGCAGGGGCATTTGGCGCTGGCGCAGGCGTTTTTGCAGACGCCCGAGGAGGCGCGGACGTGCATTCCGTACTATCCTTATGCAGGAGTGCGGGGAATGTGCGCGTTGCATGTAAGTTCGCCGCAGGCTGCAGTACGGGCGTACAGCGAGCTGTGGCAGCTGTCGCTGACGAGCTGGCAGCAGGCGTATGCACGGATAAAGCAGCTGGATACAGCAAAATAGAAAAAAATAACAGCCCAATTCTCATATCAGAGTTTTGGGCTGTTTTCGTATGCAATTTTTTAGGCGAAGCCAAGCATTAAGCCGATTTGTCTTACGATAAACGCTACGCACCAGGCCACAACAAGCTCATAGCCCATAAGGCAGAGCGTGCTGGTATCCGAGTTCAGCTCGCGGCGAATGGTAGCCAGCGCTGCGACGCAGGGCGGATAGAGCAGGCAGAACACCAGGAAGGTGTAGGCGGTGAGCGGCGAAAAGAGGCTTGCCAGATCAGGCGCACCGCCGCTGCCGACTGCGAGCACGGAAAGCGTACTGATGACAACCTCTTTAGCGGTGATACCACAGATGAGCGAGGTTGTTGCCTGCCAGCTGCCGAAGCCGAGCGGCGCAAAAATAGGCGCTGCCAGCTTGCCGATGGAGGCGATAATGCTGTCGGAGGCATCTACCATGTAAAAGCGGATGTCAAAGTTCTGCAGGAACCAGACGATGATGCTGACGAGGAAGATAACCGTGAAGGCCTTATGCAGAAAGTCCTTGGCTTTTTCCCACATATGCATGATGATGTTGCGCGCCGTCGGCAGACGGTAGGCAGGCAGCTCCATGACGAAGGGAACAGGCTTGCCGCGGAATACCAGGCTGTTGAGCAAAAAGCCGGAGATAACAGCAACGCAGATACCGGTGAGGTAGAGCGAAAGCATGACCAGACCGCCGTTATGCGGGAAGAAGGCGGCGATGAACATACCGTAGATAGGCAGCTTGGCGCTGCAGCTCATGAACGGTGTGAGCATGATGGTCATTTTGCGGTCGCGCTCACTGGCGAGGGTGCGCGAGGCCATGATGGCCGGCACGCTGCAGCCGAAGCCGATGATCATCGGAACAAAGGACGAACCGGAGAGGCCGATTTTACGCAGCATCTTATCCATAACGAAGGCAACACGCGCCATGTAACCGCTGTCCTCGAGCATCGAAAGGAAGAAGAACAGCGTAACGATGGTCGGCAGGAAGGAAAGCACGGCACCGACACCGGAGAAGATGCCGTCGATAATCAGCGAATGCATCGGCGGTGCGATATCCAGCATGGTGAGCGTGTTATCAACCGAAGCTGTTACAGCATCAATAACATTGCTGAGGATGTCGCTGAGAAAAGCTCCGATAACGTCAAAGGTGAGCCAGAAAACAAGGCCCATGATAAGCACGAAAATAGGGATAGCATAAAATTTATGCGTCAGATAATGGTCGATTTTGACGGAGCGCAGCTGTGCTTCCGTATGCTTGGGCTTCTGCACGGTCTGCGCGCAGAGGTCCTCGATATAGGCATAGCGCATATCTGCCAACGCCGCTTCCTTATCCGTTTTGAGGTTTTGCTCCATTTCGGTAACGAAGTGGCCGATGATATCGCATTCGTTTTCCGAAAGCTGCAGTGCCTTGGCGAAATCGCTGTCGCCCTCGATAAGCTTGGTGGCGGTAAAGCGCAGCGGCAGGTTCTGGCGACGTGCTTTGGTTTCGATTAAGTGGGCGATACTGTGAATAGCGGTATGTACAGGACCGCTGCAGAAGTCCAGGCGTTGTGGCAGCTGCTGGTTTTGCGCAACCTCTACGGCGTGGCGCAAAAGCTCGCCCACGCCTTCGCCGGAGTTGGCGGTGATGGGGACAACAGGCACGGTCAGCGAATCCTCCATTGCTTTGATGTCAATACTGCCGCCGCTGCCGGTGAGCTCGTCCATCATGTTGAGGGCGATGACCATCGGGATATTCAGCTCGATGAGCTGCAGCGAAAGATACAGGCTGCGTTCAATATTAGTTGCGTCAATGACGTTGATAATAGCGTCCGGCTTATTGTATAACAGCAGGTCACGCGTAACAATTTCTTCCGAGGTGTAGGGAGAAAGCGAGTAGATGCCGGGCAGGTCGATAACGCCTGCGTCCGGTACGGCGAGAATCGTACCTTCCTTTTTCTGGACGGTTACACCGGGAAAGTTGCCGACGTGCTGGTTACTGCCGGTGAGATAATTGAACAGCGTGCTTTTGCCGCAGTTCTGGTTGCCGACGAGGGCGAAATGCAGCTTCATGCTTCGCTCACCTCCGGCTTAACGGTGATTTTGGCGGCTTCCTCCGCACGCAGTGTCAGTTCGTAGCCACGCAGGGAGATTTCCAGCGGGTCACCGAGCGGTGCGCGCTTGCGTACCATAACGCGGGTGCGGGGCGTGAGCCCCATATCAAGCAGACGGCGACGCAGAATGCTGCCTTCGCCGCCGACCTTAGCGATGATAGCCTCCTGACCTAAGGGAAGCTTATCTAAAGTTGTAGTTTCCATGATTTTGACCTTCTTTGAGTGATTTTGCTTAAACTTTAATTATATATATGAAGCATGAAGCGGTCAAGTAAAACAAAGCTTTTATCGATAAACTTTAATTAAAAAATATACAATGTAGATTTTGTTACAGCTTTACATGACGGTGCCGTTGGTGAGACGGATTTTTTCGGTCTTGGCTTCTGCCAGCTGGCCCTGATTAATCATACCATATTTATGCATAGCGGCCAGCACCAGCAGCTGACGTTTTTTGCAGCCCTCGGGGTTTTCCAGCGGATTGAGGCTGGTGGGCGCGTAGGGAAGTGAGGCGATGACGGCGGCCTCGGCCAGAGTCAGCGCCGAAGGTGCCTTGCCGAAGTATGTTCTGCTGGCCTGTTTAATACCGGTGGAGCCTGCGCCGAAGTAGGTGGTGTTCAGATAAAGCTCCAGAATTTCGTCCTTGCTGTAATTATCCTCCAGCATGAGCGAGAGCACGGCCTCTTCAATTTTACGCTCCATGCTTTGCTCGTGCGACAGAAAAACATTTTTGACAAACTGCTGTGTCAGCGTGCTGCCTCCCTGCACTACCTCGCCGGCGTTGATGTTGGCCAGTGCGGCGCGCAGAATGCCTTCCACGGCAATAGCGCCGTGATTATAAAAAGCGTGGTCCTCGATAGCAATCAACGCCTGCGGTATATCGCGCGACATGGCGTCAAGACTTGTCCAGTTCGGGTTTTGACGGATAGGATCGATAACCTCATCCATATTAAAGGCCAGATAGAATTTATGTACGGGCGAGGGCCATTCCTCCTTGGGAGGCAGCAGGCTGGTGAAAAGCGCCATAGCGGCGGATTTTTCGTGCTTGCTGACCTTCTGCTGTTCCTGCTGTATGGGGGTGGTAGGCTGAGCCTTATCTGTAATGTTGTCATAACCCACCATGCCTATAAAAATAAGCAAAGCCATGATAATGATTTTAAACATAAGATACACCTCGTTAGTAATTTTGATATATTTTAAACAGTGACGTGTATAGCTTTCACGTCTATTGTAACAATAAAGTGTGAATTTGGCAAAAAATACTGGTATATTTACCTTTTAGGTAGTAAAATAAGATTGTAAAATGGATTATTGTCCCTTAATTTTTACAAAAAAATTCACAAAGTGCTTGCAAAATTATACAATTTAGTTGTATAATTATCGAGTACAAAGGAGGATGGATATGAAAGCAAGTGTTATCGGTGCAACAGGCTACGCAGGAGTTGAGCTTCTGCGACTTCTGGACGGACATCCGGAAGCGGAAATTGCCGTAATTACCTCTGAGAGCAGTACGGGAGAGGCGATTGCTTCTATGTATCCGCATTTGTCGGGACGTATTGAAAAGAATCTGCAGTCTATGCAGGAGCTGGATGCTATTGCAGCAGCAAGTGATGTGATTTTTATTGCCCTGCCTCATGGCCATGCTATGAAGATAGGCAAGCAGCTGCGAGGCAGCAAGACCAAGATTATTGACCTCGGCGGCGATTATAGATTTAAGGATTACCATGTGTTTGAACAGTGGTACAAGGTGAAGCATGAGGACCCGGAGGCGCAGGCTGTCTACGGTCTGACAGAGCTTTTCCGCGATAAGGTGCGCGGGGCGCAGCTGGTGGCAAATCCCGGCTGTTACACTACCTGCAGCATTCTGGCGCTGGTGCCGCTTTTAAAATATAAGCTGATTGAAGCTCAGGGCATTGTGATTGATGCCAAAAGCGGTACGACCGGTGCGGGCCGCAGCCTGAAGGCAGGCAGTCTTTACTGCAGTGTCAACGAAAGCTTTAAGGCCTACGGTGTTGCTTCGCACCGCCATACACCGGAAATCGAGCAGATTTACAGCGAGTTTGCCGGTGAGGATGTTGTGATTCAGTTTACACCGCATCTGCTGCCTGTGGACCGCGGTATTTATGCAACCTGCTATGCACAGCTGAAGCAGGGCGTAACGGATGCCCAGATTGAGGAGGCCTATCAGGCAATGTACGGCGATGAATTTTTCATCCGCCTGCGCGGCAAGGGAGTTTGCCCGGAATTGAAGAATATCCGCGGCTCCAACTATGTGGACCTTGGCTGGCAGACCGATAAGCGTACAGGATGTATTATTGTAATGAATTGTATTGATAATCTGGTTAAGGGTGCTGCGGGACAGGCAGTGCAGAACATGAATGTTATGTTTGGCATTGATGAAACTGCCGGCCTGCGTCAGCTGCCGCTTGTTCCTTAAGCTTGTTATAACTATTATACTATAAAATGGTGCTTAACGGTGATGCTGCCGTAGAAGAAAAGATGTAAGCACCTGAGAAAGAGGGGAATCTCATGAAGAAATTAGAAGGCTGGGTGACTGCACCGCAGGGCTTCATTGCTGCCGGCGTCAAGGCCGGTATCAAAGCCAGCGGCAATCATGATGTAGCAGTTATTTTCAGTACCGTGCCTGCGGCCTGCGGTGCGGTATTTACACAAAATAAAATGTGCGCTGCTCCTGTGCTCGTGAGCCGCGAGGTCAACAAGCACGGTTATGCGCAGGCGATTGCCGTAAACAGCGGCTGTGCCAACGCCTGCACGGGCGAGCAGGGCCTGGCGGATGCCAAGAAAATGCAGGCGCATACGGCAGAGCTTTTAGGCATCGCTCCGGAAGCAGTATTTGTCTGCTCCACCGGTGTTATCGGACAGTTCCTGCCGATGGATAAGCTTTTAACAGGCATTGCCGATGCTGTCGACAGCTTGGACGAATGCGAGGGTGAAAGCTGCGCTATGGCGATTCAGACTACGGATACCTTTATCAAGCACGCTGCCTATGAAACGGAAATCGGCGGCAAGAAGGTAACCTTCGCCGGTATCGCCAAGGGTGCTGGCATGATTCATCCGAACATGGCAACTATGCTGACCTTCATCACTACCGACGCTGCCGTTGCTCCCGATGTGCTGAAGCGCGCGGTGAAAAAGGCTGCCGACAAATCCTTCAACATGGTTGTTGTCGACGGCGATACCAGTACCAATGACAGCATGATTGTGCTGGCCAACGGTCTTGCCGAAAACGCAATCATTCTTTCGGAGGAGCATCCGGATTATCCGGCCTTCTTTGAAGCGCTGGTTGCCTGTGCTACCGACCTTGCCAAAATGATTGCGCATGACGGCGAGGGCGCTACCAAATTCCTCGAGGTAAATGTTACTGGTGCCGCAACCTGGGAGGATGCCAAAACCGCAGCGATGGCTATTGCCAAATCGCCGTTGGTAAAAACAGCCTTCTTCGGCGAGGACCCGAACTGGGGACGCATTGTCTGCGCTGCAGGCTACAGCGGTGCTGCCATGGAGGCAGATAAGGTAAACCTGTCTATCGGCGGCATCCGTCTGGTAGAAAACGGCATGAACTGCAACGTGCCTGCCGAAAAGCTGGCGCCGACCATGGCTGAGCATGATATTTCCATGAGCATCGACCTGGGGGCCGGTGAGGAAAGCGCAACTGTGTGGACTTGCGATTTTAGTTATGAGTATGTGAAGATTAACGGTGAATATCATACCTGAGTGGCCGAGTGATAAAGCACCATATACTTCGTCAAGCCTCCTCGGAGTACTGTTAGTACGCCTTCGTCGGCTTTCCTCGTCTCTGGTACTTTTTAGCTCGTCCTTGGTAGTGAGCGCATAATATTATTATGGTGGATTACATCTAATACTTTCTTTCACGTCTTTGGAGAGAAGCAATGATAAATATAAACGCAAGACAAATATATAAAAAAATGAGGGAGGACATCACTTATGTTAATGAACGAACAACAAGTACAGACCTTAATGGAAGCACTGCCGTATCTGAGCAATTTTAAAGATAAAACTATTGTCGTAAAATATGGCGGCAACGCTATGCTGAATGATGAGCTGAAAAACAAGGTGCTGCAGGATATCCTGTTCCTGCAATACGCCGGCATGCGTCCGGTAGTTGTTCACGGCGGCGGTCCGGAAATCAGCCGTCAGCTGGAGCAGGCCGGTAAAAAGAGCGAATTTGTCGGCGGTCTGCGTGTAACCGATGCAGAATCCGCAGCTATTGCCGAGATGGCGCTCGTAGGCAAAATCAACACTGACCTTGTTGGCCGTCTGAATGCTTTGGGTGGCAAGGCTGTCGGCCTCAACGGCAAGGATGCTAACCTGCTGAAGGCTAAAAAATATCTGGCTGATGTTTATGAAAACGGTGAGGTTAACCTGGTAGATATCGGTTTTGTCGGCAGCGTTAAAGAGGTCAACACCGATTTGATTAACTGCCTTCTGGACGGCGGTTATATTCCTGTAATCGCTCCGACCGGCGTCGGTGACGAGGGTGAAACCTATAACATTAACGCAGATGTTGCTGCCGGTGAAATTGCCGGTGCGCTGAAGGCAGAAAAGCTGCTGGTGCTGACTGATGTCCGCGGTATTTATTCCGCATATCCGGATGAAAGCAGCTTCATTTCCACGTTGACCTTTGAAAAGGCTCATGAGCTTATCCTCAAGGGCAGCATTGACGGCGGCATGATTCCTAAGGTTCGTTCCTGCATTAAGGCTTTGAGCGGCGGTGCCAAGAAAACACATATTATTGACGGCCGTGCCGAGCATTCTATTCTGATGGAGCTGTTCAGCGACAAGGGCGTTGGTACCGAGGTAGTTAAAGAAATCTGATAGCAGGGATTTTGCATGAGGGGGAGATATTCTTGGCAATGGATAAAAAAACTATTATAGAAGAAACAGAAAAATATTATCTGCCTGTTTTCGGCAGATATCCGATGGTTATGGAGCTTGGCCATGGCTGCCGTGTGTGGGACAACGAGGGCAATGAGTATGTGGATGCCTTTGCCGGTATTGCTGTCAACAGCCTTGGTTACAATCATCCGGTGCTGGTGAAGGCTATCAGTGAGCAGGCTGCTAAGCTGATGCACTGCTCCAATCTGTATTATACCGAGATTCAGGTAAAGGCCTTGCGTGTTGTGGCCGAGGCTACCGGTATGGACCGCATTTTCTTTGCCAACTGCGGTGCCGAGGGCAATGAGGGCGCTATGAAGCTGGCGCGTAAATACGGCGTGAGCAAAGCGCCTACGAAATATAAAATTATTTCTGCCGACGAATCCTTCCACGGACGCACCTTTGATACGCTGGCTGCTACCGGCCATGATTATTATCATGTGGGCTACGGTCCGCTGAGCCCCGGACATGTGCTTGTACCTTACGGCGATATTAAGGCGCTGGAGGCTCAAATGGATGATGATGTCTGCGCTGTTCTGCTGGAGCCTATTCAGGGCGAGGGCGGCGTGCATGTACCGCCTGCTGAGTATTTGCAGCAGGTGCGTGCGCTGTGCGATAAGCATGATGCGCTGCTGATTTTCGACGAGGTGCAGACCGGTGTTGCTCGTACCGGCAAATGGTTTGCTTATATGCACAGCGGCGTGAAGCCTGATATCCTGACCTTTGCCAAGGGCATCGGCGGAGGCTTCCCAGTTGCAGGCTTTGCTGTGCCGGAGCGCCTGGCGCATGTGTTTAAGCCCGGCGACCACGGCGGAACCTTCGGCGGTAACCCGCTGGCCTGCGCCGCTGTATACGCAACGCTGACGACTATTAAGTCCGAAGGACTGGTAGACAAGGTTGCGGAGAAGGGTGAATACTTTAAGAATGAGCTGCGTACGCTGCAGGAAAAATATCCTGACAAGGTTACCGATGTCCGCGGCTGCGGTCTGATGCTGGGCATGGAGGTTGCCGGCGAGGGCAAGCCGATTGTGGAAAGCTGCCTGGAAAACCATGTTATTGTGAACTGTACTGCGGGTAATGTTATCCGCATTGTACCGCCGCTGATTATCAGCAAGGAAGAAATTGATATCGTGGTTGCTGCGCTGGATAAGGCGCTGGCGGCCTGTTAAAAACGAGAGGGGATAAAAAATGAGTTTAAAAGACAAAGACCTGATTTCTATTCATGACCTTAGCGTAGGCGAGGTCGCAACAATTCTTGATGTGGCAAAAAAATTGAAACGTAAGCAAAAGGCCGGTGAGCCTCACCAATATTTGAAGGGCAAAACTCTGGCTATGCTGTTCTCCAAGGCTTCTACCCGTACCAGAACCTCTTTTGAGGTTGGCTTCTGGCAGCTGGGCGGCCATCCGATTTATCTGAGCGATTCCGCTTCCCAAATCGGCCGCGGCGAACCGATTCGCGATACTGCGCGTGTACTTTCCCGCTTCGTTGACGGTATTATGATCCGTACCTTCTCACATGATTCCGTTATTGAGCTGGCTAAATATGCAAGCGTTCCTGTTATCAACGGCCTGACCGATTTGCTGCATCCCTGCCAGGCTCTGACCGATATCTTCACTATTCAGGAGAAGATGAAGGTGCTCAAAGGCCGTAAGCTGGTTTATGTAGGCGACGGCAACAACATGGCACACTCTTTGATGTTTGCCTGCGCTAAGGTTGGCATGAACATGATCTGCGCCAGCCCGAAGGGCTATCAGCCTGATCCGGAAATCCTGCGTCTGGCACAGGAGGACGCTGCCCAAACCGGCTGCAGCATTACCGTAGAGGAGGACATCTTCAAGGCTGCTAAGGGCGCCGACGTGCTCTATACCGATGTATGGACCAGCATGGGCGAGGAAGCAGAGCGTGAGGTTCGTTTCAAAGCACTGCATAATTATCAGATTAACCAGGCGCTGCTGAACGAAGCACGTCCGGAAGCAATCGTTCTGCATTGCCTGCCTGCACACCGCGGTGAAGAAATTACCGAGGAAGTGCTGGAAGGACCGCAATCTGTTGTATTCGACCAGGCAGAGAACAGACTGCACGTACAAAAGGCTATTATGGCGCTGCTGATGAGCGACGAAGTACTCTAAATCAGGTCTTGAATGTATAAATATAACGGCTGAGCGTATAGTTTATATGCTTAGCCGTTCTTGTATACATATAAAATTTTCTGAAATAAGCTATATTTTAGGCTTTTTGTTACATCTAGTACACAAAAAGTATTGTATACATGCGCTTAAATACTTGATTTATGCATAAAAAGGGTATATAATACAAGAAGTTTGTAAGTTTATTCACTAATGCATAGCATTATACAGAAATGGGAGGCTATTATAATGAAAAAAGAAGATATTAAGAAAGTAGTTCTGGCTTACTCCGGTGGCCTTGATACATCCGTAATCATCCCCTGGCTGAAAGAGCATTACAACAACTGCGAAGTTATCGCTGCCTGCGCTGACCTTGGCCAAGGCGACGAACTGGAACCCGTTCATGACAAAGCACTGAAAACCGGTGCAAGCAAATGCTACATCATGGACCTGAAAGAAGAATTCATCAGCGACTATGTATGGCCCACTGTTAAGGCCGGTGCTGTATACGAAAAGAAATACCTGCTGGGTACTTCCTTCGCTCGTCCGCTGATTGCTAAAAAATTAGTTGAAATCGCTGAAAAAGAAGGCGCTGATGCTATTGCTCACGGTGCTACCGGCAAAGGCAACGACCAGGTTCGTTTCGAACTGTCCGTAAAGGCTCTGGCTCCGCAGCTGGCAATCATTGCTCCGTGGCGTGAGTGGGAACTGCGCAGCCGTGACCAGGAAATCGACTATGCTGCAGCACATAACATTCCTATCCCTGTATCCCATGACCATGACTACTCCATGGACCGCAACATGTGGCATCTGTCCCATGAAGGCAGCGACCTGGAAGATCCGTGGAATGCACCGAAAGATGAATTGTTCATCGTTACCAACATTCCTGAAAAAGCTCCCGATAAACCGGAATATGTTGAACTGGAATACGTTGAAGGCGTACCTGTAAGCGTTAACGGTGAAAAACTCAGCCCGGCTAAGCTCGTTGAAAAACTGAACGAAATCGGTATCCGCAACGCTGTTGGTATTACCGATATGGTTGAAGATCGTCTGGTTGGCATGAAATCCCGTGGCGTTTATGAAAACCCTGCCGGCGCTATCATCTACTACGGCCACAACGATCTGGAAAACCTTTGCCTGGACCGTGCAACCCAATCCTTCAAGCAACAGGTTTCCATCCGTTATTCCGAGCTGGTTTACGATGGCATGTGGTTCAGCCCGCTGCGTGAGGCTCTGGATGCTTTCGTTAACGAAACTCAAAAAACCGTTACCGGTACTGTTCGCATGAAACTTTATAAAGGCAACATCTACAGTGCAGGCGTTAAATCCCCGTACTCCCTGTACAGCCAGGAATATGTAACCTTCGGCGAAGACGAAGTTTACAACCAGGCAGATGCTACCGGCTTCATCAACCTCTTCGGCCTGCCGCTGAAAGTTAGAGCGCTGATGAAGAAAGGCAACCTGAAATAATGGCTAAGCTTTGGGGCGGTCGTTTCAGTAAGAATACGAACGAATTGGTGGACGCATTTAATGCGTCCATTGATTTTGATAAACGCTTATATCACGAGGATATCCGCGGCAGCATTGCTCATGCCGGTATGCTGGCTAAATGCGGTATCATTCCGGCAGAGGACGGGGAGAAAATCATTGCCGGTCTGAAAGACATCCTGGCTGATATTGAAGCAGGCAACTTCCATTTTGACGTTGCGCTGGAGGATATTCATATGAATGTGGAAGCGCGTCTGACCGAACGTATCGGCAGCGCCGGCGCCCGTCTGCATACCGCACGCAGCCGTAACGACCAGGTTGCACTCGATATGCATATGTATATGAAGCGTGAGGTTGCCGAAATTGCCGAGCTTTTACTCAAATTTGAGGAAGCTCTTTTAACAGTTGCCAAAAAGCACGAAAAAACTCTGATGCCGGGTTATACCCATCTGCAGCGTGCGCAGCCGATTACCTTTGCTCATCATATGCTGGCATATTTCAATATGCTGCAGCGTGACTTCCGCCGCCTGCTGGGCGTTTGGGAAGGCGCGGACATGATGCCGCTGGGTGCCGGTGCGATTGCAGGCACTACGTTCCCCATTGACCGTTTTATGGTTGCGGAGGAGCTGAACTTCGGCACAGTTTATCCGAACAGCATGGACGCAGTAAGCGACCGTGACTATATCATTGAATTCCTTTCCTTTGCTTCCACCCTCATGATGCACATGAGCCGTCTGAGCGAGGAAATCTGCCTCTGGAGCAGCACCGAATTCGGCTTTGTTGAGCTGGACGATGCTTTTGCCACCGGTTCTTCCATGATGCCGCAGAAGAAGAACCCTGATATTTCCGAGCTGGTACGCGGTAAAACCGGCCGTGTGTATGGTCATCTGATGGCTATGCTGACAACGGCTAAGGGCCTGCCGCTGACCTATAACAAGGACCTGCAGGAGGATAAGGAAGGCTTCTTCGACGCTATCGACACCGTTAAATTCACGCTGGCTGTTTATCGTGATATGATTCTGACGATGACGGTTAATGTGGACAAGATGGCGCAGGCAGTGAGCAAGGATTTCTCCAATGCCACCGACCTGGCAGACTATCTGGTACGCAAGGGACTGCCCTTCCGTCAGGCACATGAGGTTGTCGGCAAATGCGTTGCCTATGCTATTCATCAGGGCAAATTCCTGCCGGAGATTTCTCTGGAGGAATACAAGCGGTTCTCCGACCTCTTCGAGAGCGATTTGCTGGTAGCTCTGAAGCCCGAGCATTGCGTAGAAGCACGTAAATCCTACGGCGGACCTGCTTTCTCCGAAAACGAGAAGCAGTTCGCTATCGGCGACAAGGTGCTGGCAGTGCAGCAGGCTAAGCTGGAGGAGCTGCAAAGCAAGCTGTAATTAAAAATAACGCGCCAAGCGCATAAAAAATGAGCAAGACAGTAGCGAAAGCTGCTATCTTGCTCGTTTTGTTTTGCTTATGTTATTTGAAGAACATAGCGTAATAGCCGTTGAAGAAGATGTACAGTACAATCAGCGGCAGAATGTAGGTTGCATAGAAGCGCATCCATTTCGGGAAGCCGATGCCCTTGCCGGTATCAACCTCTTCAATGAATTTGTTCCAGCCCCAGCCGTAGCGGGTAGTGCAGAAGGCCAGGAAGATTAGGCTGCCTAAAGGCAGAATATTGTTGCTGACGAGGAAGTCTTCCAGATCCAGCACGCAGGTGCCTTTGCCCAGAGGCTCAAAGCCGCTCCAGATATTGAAGCCGAAAACGCAGGGCAGGGACAGCAGAATCATGCCGATAACAGCAAAGGGGATGAGGCGACGGCGGTCACCGCCAGTCAGCTCGCAGATGCTGGAGATAATCATTTCGAATACGGCAATAACAGTGGACATTGCCGCAAAGAGCATGAAGAGGAAGAAAAGGGTGCCCCAGATACGTCCGCCGTTCATAGCGTTGAATACGTTAGGCAGGGTGATGAAGAGCAGGTTCGGGCCCGCATCCGGCTGGATACCGAAGCTGAAGCATGCCGGGAAGATAATCAGACCGGCAACGATTGCTACGAAGGTATCGAGGAACATAATCCACAGTGCTTCGTTGGTGAGCTTCTGCTCCTTGCCGATGTAGCTGCCGAAGATGGAAAGAGAGCCCATGCCGATGCTCAGTGTGAAGAAGGCCTGGCCCATAGCGGCGAAGATTACCTCGCGTACACCGTGCTCGGCAATTTTGTCGAAGTCGGGGTAGAGGTAATACTTGAGGCCGGCTTCACTGCCCGGAAGCAGCATGGAGTTGGCTGCCAGCACAACCATCAGCACGATGAGGAAGGCCATCATAACCTTGGTGATGCGTTCAACGCCGTTGCGAACGCCCATGTAGCAGACGCCGAAGCAGAGCATGATGATGATTGCCATGTTGCCGGCCATAGTTGCCGGGTCCTGCAGCAGAGCACCGAAAACGTCTTTGATACCCTGAGCGTCAAGACCGGAAAGATCACCGACAGCCATTTTATAGAGAAAATACAGCATCCAGCCGCTGATGGTGGTGTAGAACATCATCAGGATGATGTTGCCGGCAATAGTTACATATTTGAACAGATGCCATTTAGTTCCCTTCGGCTCCAATGTGTCGAAGGATTTTGCCGGGCTGCGTCTGCTTGCGCGGCCGACGGCGAATTCTGCTACCATGATGGGCAGGCCCAACAGCAGCAGGAAGCACAGGTAGATGAGCACAAAGGATGCGCCGCCATACTGGCCTGTGACGAAAGGAAAGCGCCAGACGTTGCCTAAACCAATGGCACAGCCAGCAGAAATCAGGATAAATCCCAAGCGTGAAGAGAAGCTCTCACGTTCCATAATACATATCGTCTCCCTTACTAATACAATAATAGTATATAGTATAAGCTATTATCCTGTTTTTAGCAAGCTAAAGAGAAATAAATGCTCTCGCAGGCTGCAGTAACGGCGAATTTGATATAGGCCTATCGGGAATATTAAATATAACAAATCGCTATAACATTTAACTTGACTATCGGCAGTACCTATTTTATAATAGCCTCACACACAGAGATGGGTTTTGTGTGTAGAGGAGAATTAAAATGCAGAAAAAGTATCTTATTATTTTGAGTACTGTCGTTTTATCTTTATGCGGTGCTGCCAGCCTGGTTTACTATGATGCTCTTTTGAGAGCCTAGCTAAATTTAAGCGGCGGCAATTTACATCCGGCAATCGCAGCTGCATGACATTAGCAGAAATATACAATGTCTGCAGGATTACCCCACCCGGATGCCAAAAATAATTACAAGGCGTAAGCAACGGAGCTTACGTCTTTTTTTCTGCCCGCAAACGCTTGCGGGTGTGTTGCATATAATTATAGCAAGGAATTTTCTTCGCACGGAGTTTGGCAACATGATATAATATAATTAATATAGACTGTCTGTTATTAGCTTGTTAAAAGTAAATATAGTATAGATTAAAAGAATACGCATTGACACTCTGGTTTAAACGAAGGAGGGATGAAGCAATGCTGTTAGGTATTGATGTAGGCGGAACCTTTACGGATGCCGTGGTGCTGCGGCAGGGCGAGGTGGTGGCGCAGGCCAAGCGTGCGACAACGCATGACGATGTGCTGCAGTGCGTGCTGGCGGCGCTGGATGCGGTGCTGCAGCCGGGAATGGCGCAGGAGCTGGAGCGTGTGGTAATATCCAGCACTATTGTGACCAACGCTTTGACCGAGGGCAGCCTGCCGCCGGCGTTTTTGGTAATTATCGCCGGACCGGGCATGAACGTCAAGGGACATCTGCCGGTGACGCCGTACTATCTGTCGGGTTATGTGGACCATCGCGGCAAGATTACGGCTAATATCGATTGGAGCAGGCATCAGGAGCTGTTGTGGCGCAAGGGCAGCGGTGTGTGTGCGGTGAGCGGCAAGTTTTCCGTGCGTAACCCGCAGCTGGAATATCAGGCGGAGCATGAGCTGAAAAAATGCGGCTACAGCAAGGTGTTTTTGGGCAGCGAGCTGAGCGGTGAGCTGAATTTTGTGCGCCGCAGCAATTCGGCGTATTTTTCCGCGCAGGTTTATGAGCTTTTCACCCGCTTCTGCAAGCGCGTGGAACGTGCTCTGGCAGAGCGCGGCATCCGCGCTCCGGTGCATATCTTGAAGGCGGACGGCGGTACGCTGCCGCTAGAAGCAGCCTTGCAGCAGCCGGTGGAGGCTGTGTTTACCGGTCCTGCTGCTTCCGTACTGGGCATAGAGGCGCTTTGTGCTCCCGCAGTGAACAGCATCTCGCTGGATGTGGGCGGCACTACTACCGACATTGCCTTCTGGGAGAACGGCCTGCCGCTGATGGCCCGCAAGGGTGCAACGGTTGCCGGTTATCCTACGGCGGTGCGTGCCTTTCATATGCGTAGCATCGGCATCGGCGGCGACAGCAGGCTGCATAAGACGGAAAACGGTTATGTTGTCGGTCCCGAACGCGAAGGTCCCGCTGCTGCTGTCGGCGGCAGCATAGCGACGCTGAGCGATGCGCTGATTACGGCGGGTTATGTGCATTTCGGTGACGAAGAGCGGGCACAGGCGGCGATTGCCGCTTTGGGCGGCGAACCGCAGACAGAAGCACGCAAGATTGTGGCTGCTGCCGTTGAGCAGATTAAGACGACGATTCGGGAAATGCTGGACGAATGGGGCAAGCAGCCCGTGTATACGGTTAACGATGTTATCAAGGGCACGGAATTCATCCCGCAGCAGCTGATTGGCGTTGGCGGTGGCGCACCGGGCTTAATCAGGGCGCTGGGCGAGGCTATGGCGCTGCCGGTGGATATTCCTGCCGGAGCGATGGTGGCGAACGCTATAGGTGCAGCGGTGGCAAGGCCGACGCTGAGCGCAGGACTGCGTGCGGACACTACCGACGGCTATTACATTATTCCTGAGGGCGGAAAACGCGAAAGCCTGCCGCGACGCTTCAATAAGCAGGCGGCGGAGGAGCTGCTGGCAAGCTGGCTGCGGGAGCAGACGGCGCAGTGGCAGCTGCCCGACCAGGAAACGGAGCTTATCAGCTACGAGCATTTTCATACAGTACACGGCTATTACGAAACCGGCGATATTTATAGCCTGCGCATGCAGCTGAAGCCGGGAATTCTCTATAAGGTTAGCGGCAGGGAGGTGAACTTCTGATGGCAAAGAATACCTTGGGATTAGTATTTTTCCCTGCGTTTGACTGGATGATCAGCCCCGGTCACCCCGAACGGCAGGAGCGCTTATTATATACACGCGACCAGCTGGAGGAGGAGGGCCTCTTTGACTGCGAGGAGATTAAGGAATATCGCCCGCGTCTTGCTGAAATCGAGGATTTGCAGCGTGCGCATGTAGGCGTGCCGGCGATTGCACGTCTGATTACGCCGGCGCATCTGACCTCTGCGGGAGGCTGCCTGGTGGCGGCCGATGCCGTAATGCAGCGGGAGATACAGCGTGCCTTTGCTCTCGTGCGTCCGCCGGGACACCACGCTATGCGTGTAGTACACGGAATCCGTGGTTTTTGTACTATTAATATTGAAGCAATAATGGTAGAATATTTACGTAGCAGGTATAATATCCGTAGGATTGCTGTTGTGGATACCGACGTGCATCACGGCGACGGCTCGCAGGACGTGTTCTACCACGATCCCGATACGCTGTATATCTCCTTCCATCAGGACGGGCGCACCTTGTATCCGGGCACAGGCTTTCCTAATGAAGCAGGCAGTCCTGCGGCCTGGGGCACGAATATTAATCTGCCCTTGCTGCCGGGAACAGGCGATGAAGGACTGCACCGCCTGTACGATGGCTTAATCACGCATATACTGGAGGACTTTCAGCCTGAGCTGATTATCAACAGCGCCGGGCAGGATAACCATTTCAGCGACCCGCTGGCTTCCATGCAGTTGACAGCACAGGGCTATGCGCGTCTGGCGGATAAGCTGCAGGCTGATATTGCGGTGCTGGAGGGAGGTTATTCGATTGAAAGCGCCCTGCCTTATGTCAACACCGGCATTATTCTGGCGATGGCAGGCATGGATTACAGCAAGGTGGTGGAGCCTGATCTGCGCGGACTGCGCCCGCAGGATGAGCGCTGCAATAAGCGCGTAGACCAGCTTATTGCCGAGGTAGGCGATTTGTACTTCAACCGTGAGCGCACGAGCAAGGAATTGCTGGCGAAATGCGGCAATACCTGGCAGCGCAGCAAGCATATCTACTACGATGAGGAGGGTATCCGCGAGGAGCAGGTGGAAAGCGTGCATTATTGCGAACGCAAGGCCTGCCGCGGTTATTTTACCCTGCAGACGGCGGCCGAAGGGACGCGCTTTGGCGACCAGAGCGCTTTCATTACCTGCCTGACGCGCGAAATCTGTCCGCATTGCCGGCAAAAGGCCTACGATGCAGCGCTGGCAGAAAAGAAGCGCGGCCGCTGGCAGTATGTGCTGGTGCAGGATATTGCCACGGGCACAGTAGAAAATCTATAAATAATAAGCATTAGTACGCTGCCGAATAAATATGCGTCCTAAGCTGAGAATCGAGGTTAAATAATGATTAATGAATTGGTTGTAGCTACCCATAATCAGGGCAAGGTGGAAGAGTTTAAGTCTTTAATGAAGGATTTGCCGATTGAAATCAAATATCTGGCAGATTTTGATGCAGTAGAAGCACCGGCGGAAACAGGCCGCACCTTTGCTGCCAATGCCCGCCAAAAGGCTACCTATTACGCAAAGAAGCTGGGCAAGCCCTGCATTGCCGATGATTCCGGCTTAGAGGTTCAGGCACTGGATGGTGCTCCCGGTGTGCGCAGTGCGCGCTATGCCGGCGAAAAGGCCAGCGACGAGGACAACAACAACCTGTTGCTGCACAACATGAAGTTTCAGGTTAAGCGTACCTGCCGCTTCCGCTGTGCGCTGTGCGTAGCACAACCCGACGGTAAGGTGCTCAACGAGGTAGACGGCATCTGCGACGGTATGCTGCTGCATGAGCCTTTGGGTGAAAACGGCTTCGGTTATGATCCGCTGTTCTGGTCTACCGAGCTGCATAAGGGTATGGCAGAGGCTTCCATGCAGGAGAAAAACAAAATCAGCCATCGCGGTAAGGCAATCCGTAAGCTGGTTGCTATCTGGAGCAAAAAGAAATGAGAATAGGCATTACGGGTGATACGCATGGCAGTGCGCAGGCGATTCGCCGCATTCTGCAGCAGACACCGCCTATCGAGCTGTGGCTGCATACAGGCGATTATGCGGCCGATGCCAACCGCCTGAATGATGCGACAGGCATCAAAACTGTGCGTGTTCGCGGCAACTGTGATTTATTGGATGACGGCAGTAAATTTGACGAGTATCTGGAAATAGAAGGATATAAAATCTGGCTGACGCACGGACACAGATATATAGAAAGAAATGTGCAGGCTGATTTGGGATATTGGGCCAAGCAGCTGGGGCAGGATATCGTGGTGTTCGGTCATACGCATGTGCCGATGGCCGAGTATTATGCGGAAACGCTGCTGGTGAACCCCGGCAGTCCGTCCCGTCCCCGCGGCGGCTCGGAACCTTGCTTTGCGGTGCTTACACTGCAGGCGGGGCAGACGCCGCAGGTGGAATTCTTCAAGGTCTGATTCTTTGGTTAAGAAAATTTTGCGCAGTAAGCAAAAATCTTTTGACAATTCCTTAAAATGATGTAGATTACACAGAAAACATCTTGCAAAACAGGGTAGTTTAATATACAATAAGTGTATACTATTTGTTGGACGGAGCTAATGATTTTTTAGACAGCTTACGTCGGGAAATCTTGGGAGGAAAAAAAGATGACAATGACTCTGCGTGAAGAAGCTCTTAAATTACATATGGACAATAACGGCAAAATTGCTGTAGTAAGCAAGGTGCCTATTGCAACCCGTCATGATTTGGCTATTGCCTATACCCCGGGTGTAGCTGAACCCTGCAAGGATATCAAGGAGGACAAAAACCTCTCCTTCGAATATACCTGCCGTGGCAACATGGTTGCTATTATTACCGACGGTACCCGTGTACTCGGCTTGGGCGACATCGGTCCCGAGGCTGCTATGCCGGTAATGGAAGGCAAGGCTGCACTGTTCAAAACCTTCGGTGATGTTGACGCTGTGCCTGTTTGCCTCGATACCAAGGATCCGGACGAATTCATCCGCACCGTTAAGCTGCTGCAGCCTAACTATGCAGGCGTAAACCTGGAGGATATTTCCTCTCCCAAATGCTATGAAATCGAAGATAAGCTGAAAGAAATCTGCGATATTCCTGTATTCCACGATGATCAGCATGGTACCGCTATTGCCTGCCTGTCTGCTGTACTGGGCGCACTGCGCTTTGTAAAAAAAGACATTGCTACCGCTAAATTCGTTGTCAACGGCTGCGGTGCTGCCGGCAGTGCTATCGGCCGTCTGCTGGTAAACATGGGCGCACAGAATGTAATCATGGTTGACCGCTTCGGCGCTCTGTATGAAGGCATCGACGCTAAGCTGGACCGCATCCAGAGCTATCTGGCTACCGTAACCAATAAAGAACATAAGCAGGGTACTCTTGCTGATGTTGCCAAGGGCGCGGACGTTATGATCGGTGCTTCCGCTCCGAACGTATTCACCAAAGAAATTATGCAGAGCATGGCTGATAAGGCTATTGTTTTTGCTCTGGCTAACCCTGTTCCGGAAACCAGCTATGATGCTGCTAAGGAAGCAGGCGTTGCAGTTGCCGGCACCGGTCGCAGCGACAGACCGAACCAGGTTAACAACGTAACCGTATTCCCAGGCGTATTCCGCGGTGCTATTGATGTACGCGCACGCGCTATCACCGAGGAGATGAAGGTTGCTGCTGTTTATGCTATTGCCGACCTGATTGATGAAAAAGACCTGCGTGAGGACTATGTAGTACCTGACGCTTTTGACCCGCGTGTTGCTCCGGCGGTTGCTGCCGCTGTTGCAAAGGTTGCTATTGAAAAGGGCCTGGCACGCAAAATTGTAGATCCTGAGGTTGTAAGAGCCAATACTGCTAAACGCATCGGCCGTTAAGCCGCAGTATCAAAAATATTATTCTCACAATGACAATGTGAGCTTAGGAGGATGAAAACATGAGAGAAATAAAGGTTAGTGAAGTCACTGATGTTATTGCCAAGCTGTGCATGGATTCCTGCTACTATCTCCCGCAGGAGATGATGGACAAGATCAGAAATGCCGCTGTTGAAGAAGAATCTCCTTTGGGCAGGGAAATCCTTGCTACCTTGATTGAGAACTTCGAGCTGGCTAAGAAAAAGGCTGTTCCTCTGTGTCAGGATACCGGTCTGACCGTTGTATTTCTGGAAATCGGCCAGGAAGTGCATTTCGTTGACGGCGACTTGTATACTGCCATTCATGCAGGCGTAGCAAAGGGCTACACTGAAGGCTATCTGCGTAAATCCTCTGTAGGCGATCCGGTATTTGATCGTAAAAATTCCGGTGATAATACTCCGGCAATCATCCACACCAAGATTGTTCCCGGTGAAAAGGTTAAAATTATCGTTTGCCCCAAAGGCTGCGGCAGCGAAAACATGGGCGCTTTGAAGATGCTGAAGCCGGCAGACGGTGTTGAAGGCATCAAAAAATTTGTTGTTGATACCGTGCGTGCTGCAGGCCCGAACCCCTGCCCGCCGATTACCGTCGGCGTAGGCATCGGCGGCAACATGGAGCGCGCCGCTATTCTGGCTAAATACGCGCTGACCCGTACCGTAGGCGAGCACAACAAGGATGAGCGCTATGCGGCACTGGAGGACGAGCTGCTGGAGCTGGTAAATAAGACCGGCGTTGGTCCTTCCGGCTTAGGCGGCAGCACTACCGCTCTGGCTGTAAATGTTGAATTTACCCATACCCATATCGGTGGTATGCCCTGCGCTGTAAACCTGAACTGCCACCAGGCACGCAAGGCTGAAGCAGAAATTTAAAGGAGGCGCCTGAAGATGAGTGAAGAAGCTTTAATCAAATATATCAATGCTCCGCTGACCGAAGAAACTGTCAAAGACCTGCATGCAGGCGACGTTGTACGCATCAGCGGTTATATCTACACTGCACGCGACGCTGCTCACAAGCGTTTGTATGAAGCGCTGGAGCGCGGCGAAAAGCTGCCTTTGGACCTGACCAATAATGTTATTTATTACGTTGGTCCTACTCCTGCCAAACCGGGCGAGGTTGTCGGCAGTGCCGGCCCCACCACCAGCGGCCGTATGGACAAATACACTCCGACTATGATCGAGCAGGGCATGCGCGGCATGATCGGCAAAGGTCTGCGCAGCCAGGAGGTTATTGATGCCTGCGCGAAGCATGGCGCTGTTTATTTCGTTGCTGTAGGCGGTGCTGCTGCTGTTATCACCCAATCCATCAAGAGCGAAACCATGATTGCTTACGAGGACCTGGGACCGGAAGCTATCCGCAGATACGAGGTTAAGGATTTCCCGGCTATCGTCTGCATCGACAGCGAGGGTAATGACTTCTATAAAGTTGGTATTGCTAAGTACAGAAAAGAGTAACATTGTTAACAGATTGAGGGCAGGATTTTCTGCCCTTAATTTTTTTTGCGATTAATGTTGACAAAGACACTAGGATAATATATTATTACTCACATCTTAATAACACGCTCTTATCAAGAGTGGCGGAGGGAACAGGCCCGATGATGCCCGGCAACCAGACAAATGTTATGGTGCTACATCCTGCAAGTGTAATCTTGAAAGATGAGAGGAAGACCGGCTCCTTCCTCAGAAGGAGTTTTTTTCTTAGGCGGATGTTTTGCAAGACGTGTTAAATAAAGAAAGGGAGTAAGAAAAGATGAAAAAATTATTAGTTGCATTACTGGCATTAGTAAGCCTGGCAGTTGTTGCTGCAGGCTGCGGCGGCGGAGACAAAAAGGCAGACAACGGTGCTGACAAAAAGGTAACCCTTAAGGTTGGTGCTACCGCTGTACCGCACGCTGAAATCCTGAACCAGATTAAAGGCACTCTGGCTAAAGAGGGCGTAGACCTGCAGATTATCGAATTCAGCGATTATGTAAAACCGAATCTGGCTTTGAACGACAAGGAGCTGGATGCCAACTTCTTCCAGCATGAGCCTTATCTGGATACCTTTGTTTCCGAGCGCAAGATGAATCTTGTATCCGCAGGCAAGGTACATATCGAGCCGATGGGCATTTATTCCAAGAAAATCAAATCTCTGAATGATATTCCCGAAGACGCTAAAATCGCTATTCCGAATGACCCGTCCAACGGCGGCCGTGCGCTGGCTCTGCTGCAAAGCGCTAAGCTGCTGAAGCTGAAGGATGGCGTTGGCGTTAAGGCTACCGTAGGCGATATCGTTGGCAACGACAAGAAGCTGAAGATTGTGGAAATCGAAGCTGCTCTGCTGCCGCGTTCCATGGATGATACCGATTTGTCCGTTATCAACTCTAACTTCGCTATGGAAGCTAAGCTGAATCCAGTTAAGGATTCTCTGTTCACCGAGCCGAAGGAATCTCCGTATGCTAACATCGTAGCTGTCCGCAAGGGCGACGAAAACCGTCCGGAAATCCAGAAGCTGATGAATGCTCTGCGTTCTCCCGAAGTTAAGAAGTTCATTGACGAAAAATACAAAGGTGCTGTTGTTGCAGCGTTCTAAGCAAAGCAAAACTGCTGTCGCATGTCAAAGTGCGACAGCTTTTTTATATAGCAAAATTTTGTTGCCGATGCAGGTGTAATAATGATACAATTATAAAAAAAGACGGGATGCGTGTAGAACGTTTTACTGCTGCGGAAAGGGGGAGCTTAGCATATGACGGAAGCTTTAAAACTGCCTGTGGGAATAGAAGATTTTGCGGAAATTCGTCAGGCGGGCTTTTACTATGTTGATAAAACAAAATTCATTGAACAGCTGCTGGACGGCTGGGGCAAGGTTAATTTGTTTACAAGACCGCGGCTCTTCGGCAAGACGCTGAATATGAGTATGCTGCGCTATTTCTTTGAGATAGGAGCAGATGCTTCGTTGTTTGACGGCCTGCAGATTGCAAAAAACAAGAAGCTGTGCGAGGAGTATCAGGGAAAATATCCGGTAATTTTTCTTTCCTTTAAGAATGTAGAGGGACTTACCTTTGCCGATGCGCAGTATCGTTTGGCTGAGTTGATTGCCGGAGAAGCGGAGCGCTTTGCTTTTTTGGCGCAGAGCGATAAGCTGACGGAAAATGAGCGAAGCTTATATTGCGGATTGACGGCGGTGCGCGAGGGACGTTATGCGCTGGCAGGCGAAGTTCTTGTTTCTGCTTTGCAGCTTTTATCGAAGCTTTTATCTAAGCATTACGGACAAAAAACGATTATCCTGCTTGATGAATATGATGTGCCTTTGGATAAGGCCTTTCAGAATGGCTATTATAAGGAAATGGTGTCACTTATCCGCGGTATGCTCGGCCAGGCCTTAAAGACTAACGAGTTTCTGCAGTTTGCTGTGTTGACGGGCTGCCTGCGTGTTTCTAAAGAAAGCATTTTTACCGGTCTGAATAATTTTAAGGTGCTTTCGATTACCGATAACCGTTTTGATGAACAGTTTGGCTTTACGGATGCTGAGGTGGAGCAGCTTTTGGCGGCTTATAATCTGGCAGACCATCTTGATGAAACCAAGGCGTGGTATGACGGCTACCGCTTTGGTGCCGCTGATGTTTATTGTCCGTGGGATGTCATTAATCATGTAGATATGCTGCGCAGCAATCCGTCGGCCAAACCGCAGGCTTATTGGATAAATACCAGTGGCAATGCTTTGGTGAAGCTCTTTATAGAGATGGCTGATAAATCGACGCGTGATGAACTGGAGCGTCTTGTTGCAGGCGAGGCTATAGAAAAGCATATCCGCTTGGAACTGACCTATGATGAAATTGACAGCAGTATAGATAATCTTTGGAGCGTGCTTTTTACCACCGGTTATCTTACGCAGAAGGGCGTGACTGAGGATGGCGCGTATAAGCTGGTGATCCCCAATCAGGAGATTCGCGAGGTGTACAAGCTGCAGATTCAGGAATGGTTTAAAAAGAAAGTTTTTGCCGACACTGAGCAGCTGCAGAGCTTTTGGCAGGCTTTCGCCATGGGTGACAGCGAGGCGGTAGAGTTGTTTTTGAACAGGACTCTCAGCAATTCCATCAGTGTTTTTGATGCTAAGGGCAGGGATGCGGAAAGAGAAAATTCCTATCACATGCTTTTGGTAGGCTTGCTGGCAGGAAAGGCAGACTGGCTGGTGCGCTCTAATGTGGAAGCGGGCGAGGGCTTTGCGGACATTATTGTTGAAACAGATGATTTGGATGCAGGCGTAATCGTAGAGCTGAAGTATGCGCAGACGATGACGGCTATGGAGAAGAGCTGTGCGAAGGCGTTGGCGCAGATTCGCGCAAAACGCTACGCAGATTATTTGCATAATAATGGCAGAGAAAAAGTTTTGCTTTACGGCATAGCCTTCTGCAAGAAAAGATGCAGGGTTGTGGCAGAAAAGCTGTAGATAGCTTGCAGGCTTGTGGCTTTACCTGATGGTAAGGCCGTGGGCCTGCTTTTTATTTTTTTGACGCATCCGCCTGCAAAATATGCTATACTTAAAGAAAAACTAATCTTAAAATCGTGAGGTAGAATATGCGTAAATATGCAAAATTTTTCGTAACCCCGAAGGGAGAGCGTGCCGCACGTGGCGGTCATCCCTGGGTGTTCGGTGAAGAGGTAACTAAAATTGAAGGCGATTATGCCAACGGTGATCTGGTGGATGTAGTAACGTCCAAGGGCAAGTATTTGGGCACCGGTTTTGTGAACGACCATTCCAAAATCCGTGTGCGCATTATTTCCACTAATACTAATGATAAGTTTGACGAAGCCTTTTGGGAGCGTCGTCTGCGCTATGCGCTGGATTACCGCCTGACGGTTATGGGCGAGCGTGATTTTAACTGCTGCCGTCTGATTTTCGGCGAAGCGGATATGTTCCCCGGACTGACCGTAGACCGCTATAATGATCTGCTGGTAACGCAAACCCTGTCCTTGGGTATTGAAATGCGCAAGCAGATGCTGTTTGAACTGCTGATTAAAATTCTGCGCGAGATGGGACAGGAAATCCGTGGCCTGTACGAGCGCAACGACGTAAGAATCCGCCTGCTGGAGGGCATGGAGGAGGGCAAGCACTGGTTTGCTACCGATTTGTGCCCCGAACCCGGCGCTGTGACTACCGAGATTGTCGAAAACGGCATCGAATATACGGTTGATGTAGAAAACGGCCAAAAGACCGGCTTCTTCCTCGACCAGAAGTATAACCGTCAGGCGATTGCCAAGATTGCCAAGGGCAAGCATGTGCTGGACTGCTTTACCCACACCGGCTCCTTTGCGCTGAATGCTGCCAAGGGCGGCGCTGCGAGCGTTACCGCGGTTGATATCAGTGCGGAGGCAGTGCAGATGGCGGAGCATAACGCTGCGATTAACAATTGCTCCGATGTTATGCACGGCCTGCAGGCGAATGTTTTTGATTTGCTGAGCGATTTGTTCAACAAGCATTCCCGTGAATATGACTTTATTATTCTGGACCCGCCGGCGTTCACCAAATCCGGCAGCACGGTAAAGAATGCGATTCGCGGTTACAAGGAAATCAACCTGAAGGCCATGAAGCTGCTGCCGCGCGGCGGTTATCTGGCAACCTGCTCCTGCTCGCACTTTATGAAGGAGGAGCTATTCGTGAAGATGCTGCAGGACGCTGCGCATGATGCCAACGTTTCCCTGCGTCAGATTGAAGCACGTCAGCAATCTCCGGACCATCCGATTCTGTGGCAGGTGCCGGAAACCAATTATCTCAAATTCTATATCTTCCAGGTAGTATAAAAACTCAGTCTAAAAATATGCTGCTGTTAAGGGGGCGTTATTGTGCAGGCTTTAGAGGGTATTCGTGTGCTTGATTTGTCACGGCTGCTGCCGGGACCGTATTGTACAATGCTGCTGGCCGATTTCGGCGCGGAGGTTATTAAAATCGAGGAGCCGGGACGGGGTGATTATGCCCGCAGCTTTCCGCCGTTCCTCAAGGATTTCGGTTACTGGCATCTGCAGCTGAACCGCAATAAAAAGAGCGTAGTGCTTAACCTGAAGTCGGATGCGGGACGCAAGGCGTTTCTGGAGCTGGTGAAAACCGCCGACGTGGTGGTGGAAAGCTATCGTCCGGGCGTACTGACGAAGCTGGGCATTGACTATGCGGCGGCGAAGGCAGTGAATCCGCGAATTATCTACTGCTCGCTGACAGGCTACGGCAAAAAGGGGCCGCTGGCCAAGCAGGCCGACCATGATATCGGTTATGTGAGCTTGGCAGGCATTACCGCTATGAGCGGTGAGGCGCAGGGCAAGCCGGCGATTCCGGGCGTGCTGATGGCGGATATGAATGCGTCGATGGCGGCGGGCATGAGCATTATGATTGCGCTGCGCCATGCACAGATGACGGGCGAGGGGCAGGAAATAGATATTTCGCTGTATAATGTGGCGATGACGCTGATGCCCGGTGCTGCCAGCCTGTACTTCGGCAGCGGTTTTGTGGCGGAACGCGGCAACAACTGGCTGACGGGTGCCAACGCCAACTACAATATTTATGCGACGAAGGAAGGACGCTACCTTGCGGTGGGCTGCCTGGAGAAGAAGTTCTGGAGCAACCTGTGCGCTGTGCTGCAGCGCCCCGATATGACGGACCTGATAGATGATGATGCTAACCACGACTACTTAAAGCAGCAGCTGTCGCTGGAATTTGCCAAACACACGCTGCCCGAATGGGAGCAGCTGCTGGCGGGCAAGGATACCTGCGTAACGCCGGTGCTGGATTTTGCTGAGGCGGTGGCTGCGGAGCAGACCAAGGCCAACGAGATGGTGCTGAACGTAGAGGACGCAGAGCTTGGCAGCTATCGGCAGCTGGGCTTTGCCATGAAGCTGAGCAAAACGCCGGCCGCGCTGCGGAAGCGTGCGCCGCGTCTGGGCGAGGATACGCAGCTGGTGCTGTCGCAGGCTATTGCCGATGAAAAACTGCTGGCGGAAGCATTGCAGAGCAAATAAAAAATGACCTCCTGAATTTTCAGGAGGTCTGATTTTTTGGTAAGCTTTAAAGTTTTTGTGAGCTTATTTTTCTACACGGCCGGGATATGCTTTGAGTGCTTCGCCCAGAATGTAGATAGCGCGCTCCAGATCCTCGCTCTTTAATACATAAGCAAGGCGTGCTTCATTGACGCCACTGCCGGGGGTGTTGTAGAAGCCGTTGCCGGGAGCAAACATAACGGTTTCGCCGTCGATAGCGAAGTTTTCCAGAGTCCAGATAGCAAATTTTTCTGCATCGTCAACAGGCATGTTAACCATGATGTAGAAAGCGCCCTTCGGGTCGGAAGCCTTCACGCCGGGGAGCTTCTTCAAAGCTGCCACGATGGTGTCGCGGCGTTTTTTGTATTCCTTGTTAACCTCTTCCAGATAGCTTGCCGGAGTGGTGTACAGAGCTGCTGCACCGACCTGCTCCAGAATCGGGCTGCACAGACGAGCCTGGCAGCATTTGATAACCTGCTTGCTGAGCTCTTTGTTTTTGCTGATGATGCAGCCGATGCGCGCACCGCAGGCGCTGTAGCGTTTGGAAACGGAATCGATGATGATCAGGTTGTCGTCTAATTCGGGCATGGTGCCGAAGCTGCGATATGCTCCGTCATAAACGAATTCACGGTATACTTCGTCAGCGATTAAAGCCAGATTATGCTTGCGCACGATGCGGGAAATCATATCCTGTTCTTCTTCGGTATAAACTACGCCGGTAGGATTGCCGGGGTTGGTGAGCAGAATTGCTTTGGTTTTCGGAGTAATGTGCTTTTCGATTTCTTCTTCGCTGGGCAGGTGGTAACCGTTTTCTACGCTGGTAGGAACAGCGTTGATTTTAGCGCCGAACTCCTTGCAGAAGGTGGTGTAGTTAGCGTAGAAGGGTTCGAAAACCATGATTTCGTCGCCAGGGTCGCACAGAGCCATAACTGCGAAAATCAGGGCCTCGCTGCCGCCGTTGGTAACGAAAATATCTTCAATAGCATAATCCATGCCTTTTTCTGCATAATATTTCTGTACAGCCTTCAGAAGGAACATTTCGCCCTTGGAATTGCTGTAGGCGATTACCGGTGCCTGGAATTCACGCACACTGTCCATGAATTGTGCCGGAGTGGCAATATCAGGCTGGCCGATGTTCAGATGATAAACCTTTTTACCTGCAGCCTTGGCTGCGTCAGCATACGGGGACAGCTTTCTGATAGGAGATGCTGTCAGGCTTTGAATACGTTGAGAAAGTATCATGAAAAAAACTCCTTGCTATTATTTATTGTTTGGGGCAGTTGTAACTGCTTTGTTTATTATAGCACAGATTTTGCCGAGATTGTATATAGTAAAATATTAATACTGTATACATTTGACTTTTTGACGCAAGCACTTTTTGAAGAAGCAGTTTGGCAAATGGTTGTCGTTTGCAGAATGCTTTTGCATAAATATTAAAAAAATGCTATAATAGGAACGTTATTTTTAATTTTTTGAAGGAGTGATTGTCCCCTATGCAAACAACGCAAGCAAAAAATCAGACCGGCGGCATCCTCGGCCTGATTGAACGCGTCGGCAACAAAATCCCCGATATCACGATTTTGTTCATCGGTGCGTTTATCATCTGCTGCATTATGTCAGCAATTCTTTCGACGATGCACTTTGGTTATGTGCATCCCACTACCGGCAAGGAAATTGTAGTCAACAATATGTTGAGCGGCAAAAACCTTGTTGCACTGTTAAGCAAGATGGTTACCAACTATTCCGGCTTCCCGCCGCTGGGCATGGTAATCGTTGCTACCCTGGGTATCGGTATTGCTGACGGCTCCGGCTACATTAATACTGCGCTGAAAAAAATTCTGGCTGTTACGCCTAAGTTTTTGATTACCCCGATTATTATTCTCGTCGGTATGCTGAGCCATCTCGGTCCCGATACCGGCTATGTAATCATCATCCCGGTTGCGGCTTACATGTATTATGCGAGCGGCAAGCATCCGCTGGCAGGTATCGGCGCATCCTTCGCAGGCATTGCCGGTGCCTTCGCTGCCAACTATACTCCGTCCGCAATTGACCCGGTTATTCAGGGCTTCACCCAGAGCGCTGCGCAGATTATCGACCCGTCTTATCAGGTTAACGTACTGTGCAACTATTTCTACGCCTTCGGTGCAACCTTCCTCGTAATCCCCAGCTGCTGGTGGGTGACGGAAAAAATTGTTGAGCCTTGGCTATGGAAAAACTGCCCGCTCGATGATGATATCGAGGTAGGCGAGGACGGCAACACTGCCGTAACTCCCAAAGAAAACCGTGCCTTCTACGCTGCTACCGGCCTTTTGATCGTGATGGTTGCGCTGCTCGTTTACCTGCTGCTGCCTGCCGATTCCATCTTCCGCGATGACAAGGGTATGCTGGCAAGCTTCAAGGCGCCGATTATGCAGTCCATCGTTTCTCTGCTGTTTGTTTTCACCGGCGCTGTCGGTCTGACCTACGGCGTAATGGTAGAAAAATTCAAATCTCCGAAGGATGTTACCACTGCGATGGAGGATATCACCAAAACTCTGGTGCAGCTGATTGTATTCTACTTCTTCGCTGCGCAGTTCCTCTATGCCTTCGGTGCTTCCAACATGGGCGCGCTGATTGCGATTGCCGGTGCCGAGTTCCTGAAGTCCCTGGCATTGCCGCCGCAGGTAACTATTTTCGGCATCATCATCTTCGTTGCGATGCTGAACCTGATTATTACCTCTGCTTCCGCTAAGTGGGCAATTCTGGCACCTATCTTCGTACCGATGCTGATGGCTGTAGGTATTGCGCCGGAGCTGACTCAGGTTGCCTTCCGCGTTAGTGACTCTGCGGTTAACGTTGTAACCCCGATGTTTGCGTTCTACCCGCTGATTATCCTCTACTGCCAGAAGTACGTGAAGAGCGCCGGTATCGGTACACTGAGCTCACTGATGCTGCCGTATACTATTACGTTACTCGTCACCCTGACTATTATGCTGTATGCTTTCTGGTTTATGGATATACCGTTGGGATTACAAGCTGACTACGTATACCCCAGACGCATAATGTAATATTATTTCAGAGATGATATAATGAAGAGAGCCTCTCCTCGGGGAGAGGTGCCGAGCTTGTCGAGGCGGAGAGGGGTGACATCATGCAAGCTCTTCTCTTGTCCTATAGCTAATTCACCTTGCCTCCCCTCAAAGGGGAGGTGGCTGCGAGCATAGCGAGCAGACGGAAGGGTGTTATATGTATTTATGAAAGAAGGTCTTTGAAAATGTCTTTGCAAGAACGTTTGACTGAACGCTTTTTACGTTACGCTGCCGTACCATCCCAAAGTAAGGAGGGCTGTGCTGTTGTCCCAAGTACTCCCGGCCAATGGGATATGGCTAAGCTGCTGAAGGAGGATTTGGCTGAGCTTGGTCTGGTGGACCTGGAAATCAGTGAATTCTGCGTGCTGACCGGACGTCTGCCGGCTAACCTGCCTGCAGGTCACGCTCCCGTGCCGAATGTAGGCTGGGTTGCGCATATGGATACCGTTGACGTAAACCTTTCTCCCGAGGTACATCCGCAGATTGTGAAAAACTATCAGGGCGGCGATGTACTGCTGAACGCTGAAAAGCAAATCTACATTAAGGTAAGCGAGCATCCTGAGCTTAACAAATATATCGGCAGCGACCTTATCACCACCGACGGTACCTCCGTACTGGGCGCAGATAACAAGGCTGCTGTTGCCAACCTGATGGTAGCACTGGAAACCATCATTAAGGAAAACCGTCCGCACGGCGAAATTTATGTAGCCTTTGTTCCGGATGAAGAGGTTGGCCTCTGCGGTTCCAAGAAGATGGATTTCAGCAAGTTCCCGGTTGAATTTGCTTATACCATTGACTGCTGCGAGCTGGGCGAGGTTGTATACCAAACCTTTAATGCAGGCAGCGCACACATCAAAATCAAGGGCGTAACCGCACATCCGATGTCCGCTAAGAACACTTTGGTCAACCCGGCGCTGGTTGCTGTAGATATCATCAACTGCTTCGACAGAATGCAGACTCCGGAGCACACCGAGGGCACCGAAGGCTTTATCTGGGTGCAGGCTATTAAATCCAACGCTGCGGAAGCAACTTTGGATATCAAAATCCGCGACCATAATAAAAAGATGTATGAAGCACGCAAGGAGTTCATCCGTCATTCTGTGGAATATGTACAGGCCAAGAATCCGAAGGCCGGCATTGAGCTGAACATCACCGACGTATACGGCAACATTGCCGATGCGCTGAACGATGACAACAGAAAATGCGTTGAGTACATTTTCGAGGCTATGAAGGAGTTGGATATCGAGCCGAAGGATATCGCTATGCGCGGCGGCACCGACGGTTCCTTTATTTCCACCAAGGGCATCCCGACGCCGAACTATTTCACCGGCGCGCTCAACTTCCACTCCAACTGCGAGTTTATGCCGATGGCTGCAGTGGAAAAATCCTGCCTGATGACTTTGAAGCTGGTTGAGCTGATTACCAAATAAAAAATGCTTGACAAATGCGTCGCTTTCCTGTAAAATTTTACTTGTTTCCGACGCAAATGCGCGCGAAGCCTTTTGGGGGCGTAGCTCAGCTGGGAGAGCACCTGCCTTGCAAGCAGGGGGTCAGGAGTTCGATTCTCCTCGTCTCCACCAATCGTTAATTAGCGGTCTTACTTTGGTAGGACCGCTTTTTTGTGCGCAAAAAAAGACGCCCATGTGTATGAGCGTCTGAGTAAATTGTTTAATGGCTCAGCAGCCTTCGTTTTCTTCCCATTCCTCGCTGTTTTCGTTGATGTACCATTTGCCGTTGATATAGATCTTTTCTTCGATAGTACGCGGACCCCAGATAACGCTGCCTTCAGGCCCGTAGTCCTCGCCGTCGTCGGGGCAGGTGTCGTCATAGGTAATCAGGGGAACGTAATCATCGGCACTGTCTGCTTCTATATTATTCGTTTTATTGTATTGCTGTTCTTTCTCCTGCGGATGCAGCATAAGCTTGTATGCGTACAAAAGTATGACGGCATAAACAATGGCGGTAAGCATTACTCCAAACTTCGGCAGACCGCAGAGGATTAAAATGAAAGCAAAAACGGCTAAAAATACGCTGAAAGAGAAGCAGGCTTGTTCATCCAGCTCTTTCATTTTATGTAAAAGATAAATAATCAGCAGTGTTATGGGCAGCAGCACAAGGAAATAGCCTAATGATGTATGCGTAAATATTAAAATAATGAGCGTTAAAAGGAGCATTAAAGCTATAAGGGCAATTACCTTTTTTATGTTACTGCAAAAGCTGTCGATAAAATTCATGGCACGCACCTCACTTTTATCTGTATTATAGCATGCCGGTGAATTTTCTACAAAAAATCTAAAAAAAACTGCAGAAATCGCTTGAATATGCCCTTTAAATGTGATATAGTATACACTATATTAAGGATTTCCCCAGAAAAAAGTATAGTATTTTAAAAGGAGCAAATTATTATGGAGAAAGAAAAAGCATTCCTGCTGTGGTTTGATCAGCTGGAGAGAAAAGACGTAGCAATCGCCGGTGGTAAGTCTTCTTCCTTGGGCGAGCTGACCTCTCATGTTGACGTACCTGTACCGTATGGCTTCGCAACTACTGCCTGCGCTTACAGATACTTCTTTGAAAAGACCGGTCTGTACGAAAAGATCAAAGCTTTAATTGCCGGTCTGGACGTAGACAACAGCGCTCAGCTGCGCGAGGTTTGCGCTAAGGTCCGCCAGGCAATTATGGACGAAGAAATGCCGCAGGATCTGCAGGACATGATTGCCCAAGCTTACAAAGAGCTGGGTGAAAAGGTTGGCCAGGCTGATCCGTTCGTTGCTGTTCGCAGCAGCGCTACCGCAGAGGATTTGCCGGATGCAAGCTTTGCAGGCCAGCAGGACACCTACCTGAACGTAAAGGGTGCAGAAACCATCGTTGCTAAGGTTAAGGAATGCTATGCTTCCTGCTTTACCGACCGTGCGGTTTACTACCGTGAAAAACAAGGCTTTGATCATCTGGATGTAGCACTGAGCGCTGCAGTACAGATGATGGTATTCTCCAAGGCTGCAGGCGTTATGTTCACTGTTAACGTTGCTACCGGCGACGACAAGAACATCCTCATCGAAGGCGCATGGGGCTTGGGCGAATATGTTGTTCAAGGCACCGTAACTCCGGATAACTATACTGTAAATAAAGCTACCTGCGAGATTGTTGAAAAGAACGTTAACGCGCAGGACATTAAGCTGATCCGTAAAGCTGACGGCGACTGCGAAGAAGTTGTTGTTCCGCTGGATGAGCAAAACGAGCAGAAGCTGACTGATGAGCAAATAAAACAATTGGCTGAATGCGCTAAGAAAATTGAAGCACACTATGGCTGCTACATGGACATGGAATGGGGCGTTGACGAGCGCGATAACAAGGTTTACATCCTGCAAGCCCGTCCTGAAACCGTATGGAGCCGTCGTAACAAAGAAAATGGTGCACCGAAAGAGGAGAAGAAAGTGACTACTGATCGCAAAGTTATCGTTAAAGGCTTGCCTGCCAGCCCTGGTAATGTAGCAGGCCGCGTACATGTAATTTTGGATCCGTCCCATATCGACGAGTTCAAGGAAGGCGAAATTCTCGTAACCGAAATGACCGCTCCTGACTGGGTACCGGCTATGAAGAAAGCGAAAGCAATCGTAACCGATAGCGGCGGAATGACCTGCCATGCTTCTATCGTATCCCGCGAGCTGGGCATTCCCTGTATCGTAGGTACCAAGAGCCGTGGCGAAGCTGCTACCACCACCATTCCCGATGGCATTGACGTAACCATTGATGCTACTCATGGTGTTGTTTATGAAGGCATCATCGAAGAGCCGAAGGCTGAACAGCCGGCACAACAGGTAGTTGCTGCTGCTGAATATTTCCCACCGACCGGCACCAAGATTTATATGAACCTGGGCGATCCTGAGCTGGCTGAAAAATATGCTACTCTGCCTTGCGACGGCATCGGTCTGATGCGCGAAGAGTTCATCTGGACTACTTATATCCATGAACATCCGCTGTATCTGATCAAAATCGGTCAACCGGAAAAGGTTGTAGACCAACTGGCTGAAGGCATCCGCCAAGTTTGCCAGGCTATGGCTCCGAGACCGGTAACCATGCGCTTCTCCGACTTCAAGTCCAGCGAATACCGCGACCTGAAGGGCGGCGACGAATTCGAGCCGAACGAGCCTTCCGCTCTGCTGGGCTGGCGCGGTGCTTCCCGTTACTATGATCCTAAATATATCGAAGCATTCAAGCTCGAATGCATGGCTGTTCGCAAAGTTCGCGAAGAGTTCGGCCTGAAGAACCTGAACGTTATGATTCCGTTCTGCCGTAACGTAGAGGAATGCGAAAAGGTTACCAAGATTATGGCTGACTGCGGTCTGTCCCGTGGTAAGGACTTCAAGGTTTGGCTGATGGCTGAGATTCCGTCCAACATCATTCTGGCTGACCAGTTCAACAAATTTGTCGATGGCTATTCCATCGGTTCCAACGACCTGACCATGCTGGTTCTGGGCTGCGACCGTGATAACGATACTGTTTCCCATATCTATGACGAACGTAACCTGGCTGTACGCCGTGCAATTCGTCACCTGATCGAGGTTGCTCATAAGGATGGCAAGACCGTTTCTATCTGCGGTCAGGCTCCGAGCGTATATCCTGAGTTCTGCGAGTTCCTCATTAAGAGCGGTATCGACAGCATGTCCGTTAATCCGGATACTGTTAAGTTCACCAAGAAGCTGGCTGCTCAAATCGAGCAACGCATCATGATGGATGCTCTGACCGGCAAAGGCCGTCAAGAGGTTGAGGACCTGAACTGGTAATTAGCAAGCAAGACTTTCAGCTCTGTAGTCAAGCGCATTGGCTTTATCTGGAAGCAGAAAAAGTAAATATGCAGTAAAGAGTTTTAGGACTCCTGTGTTGTAGTAATGCAATGCAGGGGTCCTATTTGCTTTTTTCTGGAAAAATTTAAGGAGGTATTCATGTTTTCCGTTATTTTTGTTCTTGGATTGCTTTATCACACCTATACCGATCTGAAATCTATGCTGCTTTATGACAAGACAACATTAATTTTAGCGGCGGTTGGCTTAGTACGCGCGTGGTATGAGAGGCAGCTTTTTGATGCTGCTTACGGCGCTGGAATTATTTTGGCAATAATGTTGGTGCTGTATTTTGCCAGCCGCGGCGGTATGGGCGAGGGCGATGTTAAGTTGGCGCCGGCGTTGGGTATCTGGCTCGGTTTAGAGCAGGGAGTATTGTGTTTGCTGCTTGCCTTTATCAGCGGTGGCATTGTGGGAGCATTACTGTTGCTGTGCAGGCGTGGGAAGCTGAAACAGGCGATTCCCTTCGGACCGTTTTTGTGTGCGGCGGCAGTCACTGCATATTTTTGGGGTAGAGAAATCATTACATGGTATTGGAGGATGTTCTTATGATGAAGTATGGTAAAAGTATTAGTGTTGAGGAGCTGTTTGAGCCTGTACTGTGCGCTTTGCGCTGCCGATGGCGCCTTAAGCAGGCGCTTTTGCTGCTGTCGCTGCAAACGGGGCAGGTGGCATATTGGCAGAATGGTGAGCATAGCTGGCAGGAGCAGCTAGATGAAGAGTGCCTGACAAATAAGCAAAGACTTGCCGATACTTTACGTGAAATGCTTTTGAAGCGTGAGGTGGAAGAAGGTGCGATGGTTTTATTGCTGCCTGCAGCAGCAATGATGCATTCTGAACAGATGGTGTTGCCTTCAATGCGGCGGCGTGAACTGCAGGCTGTCTTAAAATGGGAGATACAGCAGAGTGTTCCTTGGCCTGAAGAGGACTATACTTATAGCTTTGAGGCAACAGAATTTAGTGAAGCAGGAGAACAGCAATATCAGGTAACTTTTACGGCCTTACAGGATACTTCACGCGCTGAGCTGGAGCATCTGTGCAGCAGCTTGCTTTTAAAGCTGCAGGGCATTTTGTTAAGCGACATGACGTTTGATGAAGCTGCAGAGAAGTGGTTTACCGGTAAGCAGCTGCCGACTGTATATAGACAGAAGCAAAAGTATTTGCATGGTGCAGCGGCCGCTTTTGGACGCTGGCTGCCTAAGGTCAGCGGCGCTGCCTTGGCTTTGGCACTGTTAGCTTATGGCGGGGCCTGGGGAGGCTGTTATCTGGCGCAACGCGATTTGCGGGAGGTGGAGCAGCGATTAGCGCAGTATGCGGAGTGGGAGCAGCGTATGCAGGAAAGCAAGGCTGTGGAACATAGATGTCAGCGTTTGGAAAAGCTGTTGGCTACAGCGTCTAAACCTTCGAAGGAGGCCGTTGGTGAGTTGGAACGCATCTGCCGCCAGATGATTCCCGGCTGTTGGCTGACTCTGCTGGAATACAACGGCAGCAAAAAGCCTTTAGTGCTGCAGGGTCAGGCGGTGGATAATTTGTCTTTAGAAAGATTTGTGGAGCAACTGCAAAAATGTGGAAATTACAGCAGAGTAGAGCTTCTGCAATCGCAGCAGCAGGGTAACGTTCTTGTTTATAAACTGCAGCTGCAGATGAAGGAGGGCAAGCAATGAAAGCAGGAGAAAAAACAATTAATCTGCTTGCCTGCATAGCCTTCGTGTTGGTTGTAGGCTTGGGAATGCAGGCATGGGAGCTTTTGAATGAACGGCAACTGACGGTAGAGCAGATACAGAAGTTGCAGAGAAAACTGAAACAGCAGATTCGCTTTGCTGATGAACACAGTGATTATAAAACATATAAAATCAAGCTATTGGATAAGCAAAAAAAATTAGAGCAGCAGGTAGAGCATAATCTGAATTTAAACAACCTCTTGCAGCGCCTGCAAAAGCAGGCACAAGCGCAAAGTATTCTGCTAAACAGCATGCAGATGGAGGGAAATCCTGTGCCTTTGCAGCAGGGCCTGCAGCTACAGACAGTGAAAATAAGTGTTGTCGGCAATTTTTATTCCCTGCTGCGTTGGCTGCGGCAGGCAGAACGCGACGGCTGCAAGTTTAAAGAGCTGCGCTTGCAAAGCGACATGCAGGCAAAAGAAGTGCTGAAAATGGATATCTCACTGGAATTGCATACCATAAACTGATTCACCAAATTAGCCTACGCTAATTTTATCTTGACAAAATCCCCATCTTATAAGATAATGTCATAGTAAAGTTAGAGTAGACTAATTAAATTTTAAAGATAGCATTGGCTAATATTGTAAAGGAAGTTGCGTATGAAAAAATATATCTTACTCGTATTTGTCGTAATCATAGCCCTGGCAGGCTACTTCCTGCTGGCAAGAGGCCAGCACAAGCTCGCAGCCAACGCCGCCGTCAGCGTAACCGACAGCACCGGCGCCAAGGTACACATCCCCGCGGAGCCCAAAAGAATCGTCTTTCTCAATGCCTCCAATCTGGAAATCTTCGCCTCTATCGGTGGCAAGGCCGTCGGCAGACCTACCAGCACTTCATATCCCAACGACATCAAGGAAAGCATTAAGGACATCCCTGAAGTAGGCATGATCCACGCGCCGAATCTGGAAAAAATCATGAGCTTGAAGCCTGATCTGGTTGTAGGCACCAACGTACCCTTCCACGTAATGCTGCGCAAGCCTCTGGAAATGGCCGGCGTGCCGCTTTACCTGAACATGATAAACTCCTATGAGGATGTGCTGAAAAGCATAGACGATTTTGGCTGCTTTGCCGGCAGAGAAAAGGAAGCTGCCGTCAAGCGTGCGCAGATAGAAAAGGAATATGCCGCGCTGACGCAGGACGTACAGAAGGGCAGGGGACCGAAGGTGCTGATCATCTTCGGCTCGCCGGACAGCTTCAACATGTCCACCAAAAAGAGCTTTGGCGGTGATCTGGCAGAGCGTTTGGGTGCCGTAAATATTGCGGACAAGGCCGAAAACGTGAAGGACAGCAGCTACATTCCGCTGAGCATGGAATTCGTAGCCAAGGAAAATCCCGACATCGTGATGCTGATTACCATGGGCGGCAGCAAGCCAAGGCAGGCCGCTGTCAAGGGTGATTATGACCTGGTGCAGGGTGTGAGCACTTTCCTGGCGCAGGCAGGCATCACCGTGACGCATAAAATGTGCGCGCACAGCCTGAAGGCCATCACCGAACCGGCGGCAGATGTAGAAGCCTACGCCGAGGAGGGCGAATGGCTGCAGGAAATACGTGAGCTGCGCGACAAGTTGCTTTTCGCGGATGACGTGGCGCTCACGCAGGCAGATGCAAGCAACATGAAGGTGCTCATCAGCGCGCCGTTTATGAACGGTGTGGTGGCAACACACCTGCCGTTTATGGGCGAAAAGGGTGCTGATTTTCTGCTGGAACAAATCCAGGGTTATTATCAAAAGTAAAGTTTAAAGCAAAAGGAGGACATTATCATGAAACAAATTCCTGTAATTTTTGGACCGGTACCGGTAACACACAAATGATGGCTGACGCTGTTGCAGAAGCAATTAACGCTGCCGGTGCGGAGGCTGTTGTAAAAAATATCAGCGAAATCACTGCTGACGAGGCTGCAGGCTATGACGCTCTGGCACTGGGCTGCCCGGCAATGGGCGCAGAGGTGCTGGAGGAATGCGAATTCGAGCCGTTTTTCACCGAGCTGGAAGGCAAGCTGGCAGGCAAAAAGGTAGCGATCTTCGGCTCCTATGGCTGGGGCGGAAGCTACATGCAGGACTGGGAAGCACGCGTTAAGGATGCTGGCGCAACACTTGTAGCTGACGGCGTGTTGGCGCTGGGTGCTCCCGACGACGAAGCAATGGCTCAGCTGACGGAAGCAGGCAAGCTGCTTGCCGAATAAGGCTGAAGCAACACAAAAAACTGCCTTTCGATTTTCAGAAGGGCAGTTTTTTAGTGAAGCGCTTGCGTTATAGCAATTGGCAAATAACTTGCCTTGCGATATTATTTAAGAACACATCCTATTGACTTTATACCTGCTATATAGTGTAGACTGTATCATTATAAAATAAAGATTATCATGCTGCGGCAGCGTTTTACGCCGGGGACATCGGCAAAAGCTGCTGCCCGCGTTTTGGAATATATATGAATAGAGGATAGGAAAGCTTTATGTTCAAAACATTTCTCAGCTATTATAAACCGTATAAGGGTATTCTGCTCTTTCTCGTGATAGGCTCGCTGCTGCGCGCACTGCTCGAGCTGTTCTTTCCCTATGTAGTAAAGCTGATGCTGGAACAGCAGCTGCCGCTTAAGAATCTGCCGCTGCTCCTTGAATGGTCGGCAGCACTGCTTGCCATGTATCTGGTAAACTTCGGCATGCATTTCAGCATCATCTACTGGGCGCAGTCCATGAGCTATTCCATGGAACGCGATATGCGCCGAGATTTATTCAGCCATCTGCAGAAGCTGTCCTTCGGCTTTTACGATAAAAACAAAAGCGGTCAGCTGCTTTCGCGCCTCACCAGCGATTTGAGCGAAATTAACGGCTTCGCAGGCAATGCGCCGATTGATCTTATCGTCTGTGGGCTGACGATGCTTGGCACGATGGTTATTCTGATTTACATGAATCCTATGCTGGGCAGCCTTATTGCCTTCCTGCTTCTGGTGAAGGCGGTGCATACCGTTTTCGTCAACCTGCGCATGAAAAAGGCCTTCTTTGCCAATCGTGTGGCAATGGGCGAGGTAACGGGCAAGGCTGCGGAAAGCATTAACGGCGTGCGTCTGATCAAGGCCTTTGCCGGTGAGCGCAGCGATATGGCGCAGTTTATGGAAAAGGCGGATGCCTATCTGAAAGTATGCAAAAAATCCTTCAAAATAACATCTTATTTCGTCGGCAGTATGATTTTCTTCAGCAACTTTATCAATGTGGCGATATTAGTAGTGGGCGGCCTGCTGATAAATCAGGGGCTGATGAGCTTCGGCGAGCTGGTGGCCTTCTTCCTCTACGTGGGCATGTTTATGAAACCGCTGATGCAGCTTTTAGGCTTCATTCAGGTATATCAGCGCGGTATGGCAGGCTTCAAGCGTTTTTATGAGCTGCTGCAGGAAAAGCCCGAGATTACTGATGCACCGGATGCTAAAATTTGCCCGCCCTGCAAGAGGAACATCACCTTTGATAACGTCAGCTTTGCCTATGCGGACGGCAGACCTGTTATCCGCAACCTTTCGCTGAGCGTGGCAGCAGGTGAAACTGTGGCCTTTGTGGGCGCTACGGGAGCAGGCAAAACAACTATTGCCAGCCTTTTGCTGCGCTTTTACGAGCCTCAGAGCGGCAGAATTCTGCTGGACGGCTGCGATATTCGTGAATTTACGCAGGAATCGCTGCGCAGGCAAATCGGCCTGGTGCAGCAGGATGTCTTTCTCTTCGGCGACAGCGTGCGCTACAACATAGCCTACGCCAAACCGGATGCGACAGCGGACGAGGTGCAGGCGGCAGCGAAGGCTGCGGCGGCCGATGAGTTCATTCAAAAGCTGCCTGCTGGCTACGACACCGAGGTGGGTGAGCGCGGCGTGAAGCTGAGCGGCGGCCAGAAGCAGCGTTTGGCGATTGCACGTGTCTTTCTCAAAAACCCTCCGGTAGTAGTGCTGGATGAGGCTACAAGTGCGCTCGACAATATTACGGAGCAGCAGATACAAAAGGAGCTAGACGAGCTGGCGGTAGGACGCACCACGCTGATTATTGCGCACCGTCTTTCCACCATCCGTCATGCGGACAAGATTGTGGTGCTTGACGAGGGTGCTGTTGCGGAATGCGGCAGCCATGAGGAGCTGCTGGCGCGCAAGGGGCATTATTATGATTTGTATCAGAAGGATTAAAGCAGAGGCTTAGGCGTACTGCAGAAGATAATAAAATAGCGCACGCTGTTGCTAAAGCGTGCGCTGAGAATACATAAAACCCATGTCTTGCCGATTTCGGCGGGACATGGGTTTTAGTGCTTTGTGTTTATTTTTGTATTAGGCTTGCTTTACGTGCTTAAACCTCTTTCTTCAGCTTTTCCACATCAGCGAGAGATAAATTTGTAAGCTCAGCGATGACCTCGAGAGAATAGCATCCCTTAGCCAACATGCGCTTAGCAGTAGCGATATTGGCATTTGCTTCACCTTCGGCAATACCTTCACGTCTTTCATCTAACAAACGTGCTTCCATAAGCATAAATTCCCGCCTCACTTTCGTATCCAATTTGAGATAGCTGATTTCATCGTCAATCTGCTTGGTGAAATCAGTAGTTACAATGTGGTTGTTTACATAATCATAAAAGCTCTTGATGTCCTTAGAAATATCGCCATGCGTACCCTTAGTATTCAACAGCATAGTGGTTGCTTCATCAGGAAGCTCCAACTCCCGATTTTCCAGACAACATTTTTTAAAGGTATAGACATAATTACCCTGTTCAAAGAAATCAAAAACGCAGATAAAAATGATAAAGGTCGGTGGCAGCAGGTCATACGGCTGTCCCTTCTGCAGCAAATCAAAATCAAGCAGCGCTTGATAATAGCGCGAGCGTTTGGGCAGGACGAAGGCTTTGGTTTGGGGATTCTTTTTGTTTTTTACCTGCATTTCCAGATTATAGTGCGTATTTTTATCGTCCGCTACGATGATATCAAGGCGGATGCCGCGACTGGTGTACTCAGGCTCAAGCGTCTTTTCTGCCTCCAGGTACTTGATGTCCGCAATCTCAATCTGCAGCAGCTCCTCCAACAGATGCTTGCAAATGCGCTTGCGCGACATAACCTTTTTGAAGATGAAGTCACTTTGAATCGTCAGGTTCTCAAATTTTGTTAGAAGGTCTTGCATGGTTTCTCTCCTTTCATTTTAACACAGATGCAATAAAAAATACATAAGCAGCGCAAAAACAAAAAAGAGCAGTACCATGACGATTAAAAATCGTCAGTTCGTACTACTCTTAGAATGTACCAGATAAATGGCCTTGCTTAAGCTTCTGCAGAAAATGCATCTGCAGGATATACTGCTTATTTAATTGTCCGCAGGTAAATGAACTTGATGCGTAAGATTACTTGCGGTTTTGAAGAACTTAGTTTAAGTTTACTTGAAATACAGGGGAATGTCAAGGGAGAACAAGACTTGTGCCTGCTGAAATTTTCAGCAAGGCAGTTTTTTTATAAACACTATAATCTCAGCTCTATTCTGCTTTAACCTTAAACACAATTGCATACAGCACCGGCAGTACCACCAGCGTCAGCAGCGTTGCACCTGTCAGGCCGCAGGCAATAGCTACAGCCATTGCATTCCAGAACTGGCTGGCGAACATCGGAATCAATCCCAGTACCGTAGTGAAAGCCGCCAGCATAATCGGACGGAAACGCACAATCGCCGATTCCGTAATCGCCTTGGCAGGCTCCATCCCGGCATCAAGATGCTGCTGAATCTGGTCAACCAGCACCATACTGTTACGGATAATTGTACCGGTGAGCGCCAGAATACCCAGCTCCGCCATAAAGCCCAAAGCGGAATTGAACAGCAGCAGGCCGAAGATAACGCCGATTATACCCATCGGCGCCGTCAGCATAATAACCAGCAGCTTGCGGATATCCTGCATCTGCAGCATAATCAGAACGACAATCAGCAGCAGCATCAGCGGTATCGGCTTCATCAGATAATTCAAGGTATCGTTGCTGTCCTCCAGCGAACCGCCGACCTCGATGCTCATGCCGGCAGGCAGCTCCTTGCGCAGAGGCTCCAGCTCCTTATACACCTGCTTGGTAACATCGTTGCCGGTAACGCCGTCAACAATACCGCCGTTGACGGTAATTGTAGGACGCAGGTTGCGGCGCCAGATGATATTGTCCTCGCTGGTGTAATCAAGATGCGCGATTTGAGACAGAGGCACAGCACCCTGGCTCGTAGGAATGGAAATAGTTTCCAGCTGCGAAATATCTGCGCGCTGGTCAGGCTGCAGGCGGAAAACGATACCAATCTGCTGGTCGCCCTCCAGATAGGTTGCTACGGTATAACCGGATACCTGAGCCTGCAGAGCGTTGGCCACAGTCTGACGTGTGAGTCCCATTTGCAGCAGCTTGTCATTGTCGACCTTCAGCTTAACGGCGTTGGTCTGCTCCAGCCAGTCAAGACGTGTCATGTTGACGTAGGGATTAGCGGCCATCACCTTGCGCACCTTCTGCGCATATTCCTTAACCTGCGCATCGCTGTTGCCGCTGACGCGGATCATAACAGGATAGGGAGCAGGCGGACCGAGCGGAATCGAGCGGGAGTAAACTATAGCCTCCGGTAAATGCTCGGCAGCAAGCTCGCTGATGCGCTTCTCCAGTTTTTTGCGGTCTTCAACGCTTTTGGCAACAACTACGAGCTGTGCATAGTTATCACGCGGCTGTACCGGGTCGATTACCAGCACAAAGCGCGGTGCGCTTTCGCCTACGTAGGTGGAAACGTGGTCTAATTCTTTATCGTCTTTAATCAGATTCGTCAGCTTGCGTGCTGCGGCATCTGTAGTTTTAATCGAACTGCCTTCAGGCATATTAAGCTCTACCAAAAGCTCCGGACGTACGGAGGCGGGGAAAAATTCCTGGCTGACGAAGCGCAGCATGAACATGGAAAGTCCCAGCATCGCCAAGGTAATGCCGATAACCGTAATGCGGTGTCCCAAGGCCCAGTGCAGCAGCTTGCGGAAGGCGCGGTAGAAGCAGTTGTCATAAGATTCCTGCTTGATAACTGTAGGACGTATCCATTCATAGCCCAATACCGGTGCCAAGGTTGCGGAAACAAGCCAGGACAGCATCAGGGTTACGGTCATAACCGGGAAAAGGCTGTAGGCAAATTCCGAAGCGCTGGCCTTGGAGAAGGCAATCGGCATGAAGCCGAGGCAGGTAATGGTGGTGCCTGTCAAAAGCGGCCAGGCGCAGGTTTTGAAGGCATAGGAGGCTGCTTCCTTACGAGGCATGCCTTCGGACATTTTTACTTCCATCAGCTCAACGACGACGATGGCGTCATCGACCAGCATACCAAGGGAAACAACCAGTGCACCCAGGGATACCTTATGCAAATCGATGCCCAAAGCGAACATTGCGCAGAAGGAGCCTAACAAAATCAGCGGGATGCAGCAGGAAATTACGTAACCGCTGCGGCGTCCGAGCGTCATCAGGCTGACTACCAGCACGATGATAATTGCCTCGTAAAGGCTTTCGGAGAATTCGCTGATGGATTTTTTTACTACCTCAGGCTGATTGGCAACCTGATTAAGCTCCAATCCGAGCGGCAGCTCCTTTTGGATGCGGGCGATTTCCTTGGCCAGATTTTCACCGAGCTTGATGTTATCGCCGCCGTCCTCCATAGAAAGAGCAATGCCGACTGCGGGCTTGCCGTTATAGTACATCATTGTTTCCGGCGGGTCTGCATAACCGCGGGTGATGGTTGCGATATCGCCCAAGCGGAAGACACGGCCGTTGGCATTGATGGGGATGGCAGCAATATTTTCCACGCTGTCGGGGCTGCCGGTAATGCGCAGGTAGGAGTTGGCTGTGTCGGCCTCAATCATACCGCTGGCATTGATCGAGGTCTGTGCCTTAATGGTGCTGGCAATGCTGTTGATATCCAGTCCCAGCTGTGCCAGCTTGGCAGTTTGCATCTGCACGAAGATTTTCTCCGGCTGTACGCCTACCAGCTCAACCTTTTTGACATCAGGCACGCTGAAGAAGTCGAGCTTAATTTTTTCGGCGTATTTACGCATATCCTCATAGGTGAAGCCGTCACCGGTAATTGCGTAGATATTGCCGTAAACATCATCAAAACGGTCGTTATAAAAGGGGCCTACGGTACCCGAAGGCAAGTCCTTTTTGCCGTCGTTTACGATGTTGCGCAGCTCCAGCCAGCGCTGACGTACCGTGTTGCCGGCAACTTCATCCTTGAGCGCTACCGTAATAACGCAGACGCCAGGACGCGAATAGCTGGTGATTTTCTTAACCTGCGGCAGACTTTGAATCTGCTTTTCCAAAGTATTTGTCAGATGCATTTCTACATCCTTGGCGCTGGCACCGGGCCAGGCTGCGGATACTACCATCTGCTTGACGGCAAAGCTGGGGTCCTCGCTGCGGCCGAGCGATTTAAAGGAAAAGATGCCCATAATCAGCACAAGCACAGCGAAGAAGTAAACTAACTGGCGATGGTTAATAGCCCATTCTGCCCAGTTGGCATGATGCTTTTCGTTGTTTGACATCAGATATCACCGCCTTTGGTCAGACGTACCTGTTGGTTATCGACAAGCTTGCTGAGGCCGGCGGTTATCAGAATATCACCCTTGTTTAAGCCGCCTGCCAAACGTACGTTGTTGCCTACGTAGCCGGCAACCTTAACGTCCTGCAGCACAGCGCGGTTATTGCGCACCAGCCAGACCTGAGTCTTGCCGTTTACCTGATACAGTGCGGTAGCAGGAATAACAATCTCGTCCTCGGACGCCGCAGCGTCCTTAAAGCTGACCTTGGCAGTCATGCCGAGCTTGGCTGCTGCAGGCAGCTGCGGCACAGCAACGCGCACCTTATAGGTACGTGTAATGCTGTCGGCAATAGGCGAAATTTCGCGGACAGTGCCCTTCGCCGTAACATCTGGAAGCGCCCAGAAGCTGATTTCCGCCTGCTGGCCGACGCTCAGCTTGACGTTTTCCGGCACGTTAATCTGGATTTCACGTTCACCGCTGCGCACGATGGTGACCATCGGCGTACCGGCTGCCGTTACCTGGCCTGCTTCACCGGTGATGGCTGCCACAACGCCGTCGGCATCACTCGTCAGCTGCGTGTAGCTCAGCTGGTTGCCGCTGGCGTTGGCGTTGGCCTGTGCCTGACGCAGCGCAGCATTGGCTGCCTCCAGCTGGGTGTTGTACTGGTCGCGCGTTGCTTCGCTCACAGCACCGCCGGCATATAGCTTGTTAAAGCGTGCCGCATTGTCGGCCGCCAGCTTTTGGTTGGCAATGGCAGATGCCAGCTGTGCATTGGCTGCTTCTACGCTTTGGTTTACATCCTTCGGATCAATCGTCATCAGAATCTGGCCGGCGTGTACCCGGTCGCCTACGTTGACAAGACGGGAAGCGATTCTGCCGGCAGTCTGGAAGGCCAGCTGGCTTTCATAACGTCCGCGCACCTCGCCGGGATATACGGTGGAGGAATCGGCAATGCTTTCGCCAATCGTCATAGTCCGGACGATGGGGATGTAGTTTGCCTCCTGTGGCTTATGCATAATACTGCTGTAAAGCTGCCAGCCTGCGGCTGCCAGTACGACAACGGCAGCTCCGGCAACAAGTTTCTTTTTATCAGGAAGTTTGGGAAGTTTTTCCATAATAGACTGCATGATTTAACAGCTCCCTTGCAGAATAATGTTATTGTTGTAAAATTTTTAATCGTTCAATTAAATTATAGGTTCTAATGTAGAGAGCGTCAAGCAACAAAGTTGTAAACAAAAATAAAGCTGCCGGAAAGCAGCTTTATTTGAGGAATATATTTATTTTTTGCTAAGCGATGCAAGGTAGGTGTTGAGCGCCTGCAGCAGGTAATCAAGCTCAGCACCGTTTTTAAAATTACCCAGCTCGCAGATATGGCTGTGCATCAAAAAGAAGAACATGATAATACCTTCCAGAGTGAAGGCAACGTGGGTTGCTTTGATATCCGCAACGATTTCGCCGCAGGCAATCGCTTCCTCAACCAGCTCGGTCATGAACTGATGGATGCGGTACAGCTTGCTGCGCACATAATTTTCAAACATGGGCTGCGGAGTCAGCAGTTCACGGTAAATCAGGTGAATGTTATAGGGGTTCTGCTGTTGCATTTCGGCAATGCCGTCTACATAGGTACGCAGCTTGGTCAGCGGTGAACCTGGCTGCTGACGGATTTTGTCCTGCAGCTTCAGAAATTTTTCGGCCTCGGTATATAAAACCTCCTGATATAAATTCTTTTTGCCGCCGAAATAATAGGAAATCAACGCGCTGTTGACGCCGCTGGCAACAGAAATCTGCTTGATGGACACGGCAGCGAAGCTGTCCATGGCAAACAGCTTGGTTGCGGCCTCAAGAATTTTATCAGCAGAATTGAGATTAGGACTTTCATCTATCATATAACGTAATACCTCGTTGGAATAAATAATGTATGAATATATTATACACGATTTGGGCGCAGATGTAAGCTGATTTTGTTAAAAAAGTGATATTATGAAAATATCTTGTTAAATATGAAAATTTTGTTCGTTAATACGTTGGCTATGTACTGTTTTTCTGCTATAATAAAAAAATAACGGAGGTCAGTATAGAAAAAATGAATACATTGGCTATAGCTTTGATGATTGTCATAGCTCTGCTGCTGGCAGGTGTGATAATATTATTGATACAGGGACGCCCTAAGGCAGACATGACGGCGCAGCGGCTGGAGCTTTTGGAGCGCAGGCTTGCGGAAAGCATGTACGACCTGCGCGGCGAGCAGAGCACACTGGCGCGGGCGGCGCGCTTGGAAAACCAGGCGGCGAGCGACAGGCTGAGCGAACAGATTGACAAGCGCGTGGCGCGTCTGGCGGATATGACGGACCAGAACCTGGAGCGCATCCGCATGACTGTGGACGAGCGCCTTAATCAATCGCTGGAGCAGAAGTTCGCGCAGGTCAACAAATGCCTGGGCGAGGTACACCAGTCACTGGGACAGATGCAGAGCCTTTCCTGCGGGGTGGATGAGTTGCGGCGCGTTCTTTCGAACGTCAAGGTGCGCGGTACCTGGGGCGAAATGCAGCTTGGCAATATCCTCAAGGATATTCTTGACCGTGCAAGATATGTAGAAAATGCAGAGGTGCGTCCGCACAGCGGCCTGCGCGTGGAATATGCTTTGCGCTTGCCGGGGCAGCGGGAGCAGGAGGTGCTGTTGCCGATTGATGCCAAGTTTCCGCTGGAGGATTACCAGCGCCTGCAGCAGGCGCGTGAGGCCGGTGATACGCAGGCGGCGGATGCGGCGGCAAAGCAGCTGGAGCGACGCTTAAAGAGCGAAGCGAAGGATATCTGCGAAAAATATATCTGTCCGCCGTATTCGACGGATTTTGCCGTGATGTATCTGCCGAGCGAGGGCCTGTTTGCGGAGGCTTTGGCCTTGCCGGGACTGGCCGAAGAGCTGCAGCTGAAGTTCAGAGTGTGCGTGGCGGGGCCGACGACGCTGGCAGCGCTGGTGAACAGCCTGCAGCTGGGCTTCCGTACCTTGGCGGTGCAGCAGCGTACTACAGAGGTGTGGCAGCTGCTGAACAAGGTTAAGCAGGAGCTTGCCGGCCTGGAAACAGCCCTTGATAAAACAGCTAAAAAGCTGGAGGAGGGGCAGAACGCTCTGCATACCACCAAGCGCTATACAGCACGTTTGCAGAAGCAGCTGGATGCTGTGCAGATGTTAGATGAGGAAGATAAGCATGACAAAGAATAATGAGCCTCATCACTATAAAAAGCCGCCGCTGTGGGTACAGATATTATTATGGGCCTACGGCTTTATGTGGCTGAATATGATTTTTGTTACGGGCTTAAACAGCCTGTATCTCGGTTATATAGATTATGACAGCGGCAGCATTGCCTTCGCCATGACCTGTGGCTTTTGGCTGATTTTCAAATATTTGCCGCGCTTGCTTTAAGAGGGGGAATTACAATGGAGCAATGGGATATTTATGACCGTGAACGCCGTCTTACCGGACGGACGATGAAGAAAAATGACTGGATACTGCAGGACGGCGAGTATCATCTGACGGTGCTTGGCGTTGTGCGCAACACAGACGGACGCTTTCTGATTACCAGACGCGTGCTGACGAAGGCCTGGGCTGCCGGCTGGTGGGAGGTTCCCGGCGGTGCGGTGCAGGCGGGTGAAAGCTCACGCGAGGCTGTGAACCGTGAGGTGTGGGAGGAAACCGGTCTTGATGTTTCTGCCTGCGCAGGCGGACCTGCGCTGACCTATCACCGTGAGAATCCGGGCGAGGGCGATAATTATTTCGTCGACTGCTATCTTTTTACGCTGCCCTTTGCACCGGAGCAGGTAAAAATCCGCCCTAATGAGGCACTGGAATACAAGCTGGCGACCTTGGAGGAAATTCAGGAGCTGGCGCAACAGGGAATCTTTTTGCATTATGACAGTATTAAGGATGTTTTTGCAAAATAAAGCTGTATGTCGGCGTTTGCTGTTGAAAAAACACAGCCGGCGTGGTAAAATATTATGGTAAATGCTTAAATAAATATGGCAAAGAGAAAGTTTGGAGGAATTTACAATGTCAGGACATTCTAAATGGGCGAACATTAAACATAAAAAAAGCAAGGCTGACGCTCTGCGCGGCAAAATCACTACTAAAATCAGCCGTGAAATCACTATTGCCGTTCGTATGGGCGGTGCAGATCCTACCGGTAACATGAAGCTGAAGCTGGCTCTGTCCAAGGCTAAGGCTAACAATATCCCTAAAGACAACATTCAACGTGCAATCCAAAAGGGTGCAGGTGCTCTGGAAGGCCAAAGCTTCGAAGAGATTACCTATGAAGGCTACGGTCCTGCAGGCGTTGCTATGATGGTCAGCTGCCTGACCGATAACCGTAACCGTACCGCTGCCGATGTACGTCACGTATTCTCTAAGCACGGCGGCAACCTGGGTGCCAGCGGCTGCGTAAGCTACATGTTCAAACAAAAAGGTATCTTCGCAGTTAGCGCCGAAACCGGTGTGAGCGAGGATGATCTGATGATGATCGCTCTGGATGCAGGTGCTGAGGATATCAAGAGCAGCGAAGACGGCTTCGAAATTATCACCGATCCGGCTGCTTATGACGATGTAGAAAAGGCTTTGGCTGATAACAATATTGAAGTTGCAATGTCCGAAATCACCATGGTTCCCGATACTATGGCTGAGCTGTCCGGTGAGGATGCCGAAAAGGTTCAGAAGATGCTGGACGCATTGGATGATTGCGATGATGTACAAGACGTTTACACCAACGCTGACTTGCCGGAAGACGACGAGGAATAATATTATTATTACGAAGTAACTGCAATGTGCGCGAAGCATAGTTGCAGAAAGGAAAGCAGGCAGTTGATGTCTGCTTTCTGTTTTTTGAGAGGTTTTTTATGCTGGTTTTAGGAATTGACCCCGGTACCGCCATCTGCGGTTATGGCTTGGTAGATATGACAGGAAACCGTCTGCGCCCCGTTTTTTACGGCTCGGTGCTGACGGATAAGGATATGCTGCCGGAGCTGAGGCTAAAGAAGATTTACGATGATATTTCGGATATTATCGATCACTTCAAGCCGGATCTGCTGAGCATCGAAAAGCTGTTTTTCAACCGCAACGTGACTACTGCGATTCCTGTAGGACAGGCACGCGGCGTTGTGCTTTTGGCTGCGGCCAACAAGGGACTGCCGGTGATGGAATTTACGCCGATGCAGATTAAGCTGTCGGTAGTAGGCACAGGCAGTGCGACGAAGGAGCAGGTTATCTATATGGTAATGCATCTGCTCAATATCCGCGAAAAAATTAAACCGGATGATACGGCCGATGCGCTGGCAGCGGCAATATGCGGCATCAATACTGCGTCTACGCGCAGATGGCAGGAGGGCAGATAAATGATAGGTTCATTGAAGGGCACTGTTGACAGCCTGGGTATAGACAACTGCATAATCGAAACGGCAGGCGGCGTAGGCTACCGTGTTTTCATGCCGGCGGCACAGCTTGCTCAGCTGACGCAGGGTGCCTCTGTACGCCTGCACATCCACACCGCAGTACGCGAGGATGCCATTGTTCTTTACGGCTTTTTGAGCCGGGAATATTATGACCTCTTTGAACTGCTGCTGACTATCAGCGGCGTAGGTCCCAAGATGGCTTTGGGTATTTTATCCGCAGTTAAGCCTGATGCCTTTTATCTGGCGGTGCAGAGCCGTGATATCAAGGTGCTCACCAAGCTGCCCGGTATCGGCAAAAAGACGGCGGAGCGGTTGCTGCTGGAATTGAAGGACAAGGTCGGACCCGTAGCCGCCGAAAGTGCTGACAGCTTCGGCGAAGCAGTAGCTGCCGGAGGCAGAGGTGCTGTAGCGGAGGCTATCGAAGCACTTGCTTCCCTTGGCTACAGCAACAGCGAGATTATGCCCGTAATCAAGAAAATCGAAGGCGCAGAAACCAAGACGAGCGAGGAAATTCTGAAGCAGGCCTTAAGGCTGATGATGAAGTAATTTCCCGCAGATAAATCGTCTGGCGGTATTTGAGCCTGTAGCAGTAGGCTGCAAAAGGCTTGCTAGGAGGAACTTATGGAATTTGATGATAGAATTATTGCCGGGGCGGAACAGGAAGCAGATGGCTGGCAGTACAGCCTGCGTCCGCGTCTGTTAAATGAATATATAGGTCAGACGCAGGTCAAGGATAATCTGTCTATTTTCATTAAGGCTGCCGCTGCCCGCCACGAAGCGCTGGACCATGTGCTGCTGTTCGGGCCTCCGGGCCTGGGCAAAACTACGCTGGCCAACATTATTGCCAATGAGCTTAATGTCAACATCCGCGTTACCAGCGGACCGGCGATTGAACGTCAGGGAGATTTGGCAGCAATCTTAACCAACCTTGGCGACAATGATGTACTTTTTATTGACGAAATCCACCGCTTGTCCAAGACCGTAGAGGAAATCCTGTATTCCGCTATGGAGGATTTTGCGTTAGATATTATTATCGGCAAAGGTCCTGCGGCACGCAGTGTGCGTCTGGACCTGCCGCATTTTACGCTTATCGGCGCTACCACGCGTCTGGGAGCGATAGCAGCGCCTTTGCGGGACCGCTTCGGCGTACAGTGCTGCCTGGAATTTTACAAGCCGGAGGAGCTGCAGTTTATTATTACGCGTGCAGCGGAAATCCTGAATGTAAAAATCGACAAGGAAGGCGCCATGGAAATTGCCCGCCGCAGCAGAGGCACGCCGCGTATCGCGAACCGTCTGCTGAAGCGTGTGCGCGATTTCGCTCAGGTGCTGGGCGTGGAGGTTATCGACCGTCAGCTGGCAGACGAAGCGCTGGCTAAGCTGGAGGTTGACCGCTACGGCTTCGACCGCAACGACCGCAAAATTTTGACGACCATCGTCAAAACCTTCGGCGGCGGTCCTGTCGGCATCGAAACAATTGCTGCAGCCGTAAGCGAGGAGTCCTCAACCATTGAGGATGTAATCGAGCCGTATCTGATGCAGCAGGGAATGCTGAACCGCACCTCGCGCGGACGTATGGCAACACGCGAAACCTATAGATATCTGGGAATACCGTTTCCCGAAAATCAGTAAAGCAGCTTAGCTGTTCAGGAGGAAAAATGAAATTATTATTACACGCCTGCTGCGGTCCCTGTGCCTGCTACCCTACGGAGCAGCTGACGGCGGCGGGAACAGATTTTGATATTTTGTTTTTTAATCCTAACATTCATCCGTACAAGGAGTTCAAGCACAGGCTGAGCACCCTGCGGGAGTTTTGTGAGAAGAAGCGCTACAATCTTATTATCGACAAAAGCTATCCGATAGAGGAATGCATCCGCGGTATGCTGTCAGAGCCTACCGTGCGCTGTGCCTTCTGCTACCGTATGCGCCTGCGCTACGCAGCGCAGTTTGCCAAAGAAAACGGATACGATGCCTTTTCGACTACGTTGCTCGTCAGCCCCTATCAGCGCCATGAGCTGATAAAAAAGGAGGCGGAGGCGGCAGCGGCGGAGTTCGGTATTCCGTTCTATTACGAGGATTTCCGCGTCGGCTACCAGCGCGGCGTGGATATCAGCCTGGAGCTGGGGCTGTATCGCCAGCAGTACTGCGGCTGTGTCTTCAGCGAGCGTGACCGCTACGAAATCCGCAAAAAGCCCAAGGCGGAAGCAACGCAGGATAAGTTTGTGGTTGTAAGCAAAAATATTAAAATGGTGACCAGATAAAGGCTGCAAGCTATCGAGGAAAAGTATATGCTTAGAAAATTACTGATACTGTCTGTACTGTTATTTACTTTTATATTTGCCTCTGCTGCGGTAGCCGCCGAGCAAATCCGCATAGGAATTGTGGTGGGGCAGGCAACGGCAGAGCTGAGCTGTGAGGATGAATTCACAGTGCGTGATTCATCGGGCAAAACTACTACGATGCCCAAGGGAAAATATTTCATCCATGCGCAGCAGGGAAAGCTTTTCTTTGATGATAACAATGAATTTGGTAATGAAGCGTTTGTTGCTACGGCGGCAGGCAAAAGCTCACCGCAAATCAATAAACGCAGTTATAAAGGGGATTTTCAGCTGCAGGCCGAGCAGGGTAATAAGCTACTGGTAGTCAACAGACTGCCGCTGGAGGATTATCTGGCGAGCGTGCTGCCTGCCAAAACGATGTCCGTATGGCCTGATGAGGTTATCAAGGCACAGGCGGTTGCTGCCCGCAGCTATGCTATGTATAAAATGCAGCACAGCGACAAGGCTTATGCTTTGCTTGCAACCGACAGGGAGCTGCCTTACGGAGGTACCGGCAAGCGCATTGAAAAGTATGCTGTGACGAAGCTGATTCAGGCGACGAAAGGACAGTATCTTGCTGATGCTTACGGTCGGGCGATTGAAGCTGTCACTACTTCAAGCAGCGGCGGCAGAACCGAAAGCGCGCTGAATCTGCGCGGTACTGCCGTAAGCTATCTGCAGTCGGTAGAGGATTACGACAGCGACAGCCCGGAATATACCTGGGAAAGCCGCATTACTCCGGTGCTTTTGGAAAGTCTGGCAGCACAGCGCGGTTATACCACCGGCAAGCTGACGAGCATACGTCTGTCCCCGCTTGATGATGCAGGTGTTGACAGAACGCCCACGGGACGGGTAAAATATATTATCCTTTCGGGTGAGGCCGGTGCTGCCAAAATCAGCGGCAGTGAGCTGCAGGACCTGTTAGGCTTGAACAGTACCTTATTTGATATCGAAACCGGTACGCCGGTACCGGAAACGCTCAAGGTGCCTATCGAAGATCATTACGGTATGGAAATAGGCAGCAAGGATATAGGCATCAAGGTCAATGAGTCGAAAAAGCCCGTCTGGAAAAATTTAGTACGCAGCTACCATTTGTTGGGCGGCGGCAAGGAAGAAAAAATTATTTTCCACGGCAAGGGGAAAGGCTCCGGCCTCGGTTTGAGTGCCTGGGGGGCGCGCGGTATGGCTAACGCCGATGCCAAGGCTACCTATAAAACGATTCTGGCACATTATTATCCCGGAACTCAGCTTGTCCGTTAGCAGGAAGCTATGTGTCCTGTAATATATAAGAAAAGAGAGAATTTTGCATGTTAGTAACTGATTTTGATTATGATTTGCCACAGGAGCTTATTGCTCAGCATCCTATGGAGCCGCGCGACCATTCGCGCCTGCTGGTTGTTGACAAAAAGACCGGTGAAATTGAGCATAAGCATTTTTATGATCTGGTAAATTATCTTAAGCCCGGCGATGTGCTGGTGTTTAACGATACCCGCGTTATTCCCGCGCGCCTGCACGGCACGAAGGATACCGGTGCCCATGTCGAGGTATTTCTGCTGACCCGCAGAGATGCAACCGACTGGGAGGTTCTGGTGCGCCCCGGTAAAAAGCTGCAGGTTGGTGCCAAGATTAACTTCAGCGATGAATTGAGCTGCGAGGTTATTGAGCACACCGACTTCGGCGGACGCGTAGTACGCTTTAAGTATGACGGTATCTTCGAAGAAATTCTTGATCGTCTGGGCGAAACTCCTCTGCCGCCGTATATCACGGCACCGCTGGAGGATAAGGAGCGTTATCAGACTGTTTATAACCGTGAGCGCGGCAGTGCTGCCGCTCCGACTGCAGGCCTGCACTTTACCAAGGAGCTGCTGCAGAAAATCAAGGAAATCGGCTGCGAAGAGGTTTTTGTAACGCTGCATGTAGGCCTTGGTACCTTCCGCCCCGTAAGCGAGGCGAAGATTGAGGACCACAAGATGCATAAGGAGTTCTACACCGTATCGCAGGAGGCTGCGGATGCAGTAAATAAGGCGAAGGCCGAAGGCCGCCGTATTATTGCGGTTGGCACTACGGCAGTACGCACTCTGGAGGCTGCGGGCGCTGACGGTCAGCTGCACGCTGGCAGCAGCTGGACGAATATCTTCATCTACCCCGGTTACAAATTCCGTCTGGTGGATGACCTCGTAACCAACTTCCATCTGCCGCAGAGCACGCTGCTGATGCTGGTAAGCACTCTGTCTACCCGTGAGATTATGCTGCAGACCTACAAGAAGGCGGTTGAAGAAAAATATCGCTTCTTCTCCTTTGGCGATGCCATGTTTATTACAGACCTCAATAAATAAGATTTTTTGCCTTCGACGCAAAGCCGAAGGCGCTGATAAATATTTTTAGGAGTTGCATATGACTAAACACGCAGTAACCTACGAACTAATTAAAGAATGTCCGCGCAGCGGTGCGCGTCTTGGCCGCTTGCATACGCCGCATGGTACCTTTGAAACTCCGATGTTTATGCCTGTAGGCACACAGGCAACGGTAAAAACTCTGGCACCGGAAGAGCTGTACGATATGGGTAGCCAGGTTATTTTGTCGAATACCTATCATCTGTTTTTGCGTCCCGGTCACGAGCTGGTGCGCAAGGCAGGCGGTCTGCACAAGTTTATGAATTATAAACGCGGTATGCTTACCGACAGCGGCGGCTTCCAGGTATTCAGCCTGGGCGCTATGCGCAAAATCACCGAAGAGGGCGTAATGTTCCGTTCGCATATCGACGGCAGCAAGCAGTTCCTTTCGCCGGAGGTTTCTACTCAGGTGCAGGAGGCATTGGGCGCTGATATCGCGATGGCCTTTGATGAATGCATCCCGTATCCCGCCGATTTTGATTATGCCAAGCGTTCTACCGAGCGTACCACACGCTGGGCCAAGCGTTGTCTGGAAACTCATACGCGTGAGGATCAGTCCATGTTCGGTATCGTGCAGGGCGGTATGTATCCCGAGCTGCGCCGCATGAGCGTACAGCAGCTGACAGAGCTTGACTTCGCCGGCTACGGTATCGGCGGTCTGTCCGTAGGCGAGCCTAAGTCGATGATGTACGATATCCTTTCACATACCACCGAGCTGATGCCGAAGGATAAGGCACGCTATCTGATGGGCGTAGGCACTGCCGACTGCATTGTAGAGGCAGTAAACCTAGGCGTTGATATGTTTGACTGTGTATTCCCGACACGTGTGGCCAGAAACGGCACCGCTATGACGCACACCGGCCGTCTGGTAGTACGCAATGCAACCTACGCAGAGGATTTCCGTCCGATTGAGGAAGGCTGCGACTGCTATGCCTGCCGTAACTTCAGCCGTGCTTATATCCGTCATCTGTTCAAGGCAGAGGAGATTTTCGGTCTGAGACTCTTGTCTATTCACAATCTGCATTTCCTGCTGCATTTTGCCAAGGAAATACGTGAGGCTATCGCTAATGACTGCTTCCCTGAGTTCCGCGAAAGATTCTTAGGAAATTATCGTTGATAACAAGGATTTTTCCGATTTACAGAGAATATATAAAAATGGTATAAATAAACTGAACTATTGCATACTAAAATGTTTGCAAGAGGAACCTGCAAATATGTCCGAATTTGCGGGAAGTGATAAAATGTGGAGGTGTTCAATATGCAAGGTGGAGATACAATGGCTTTGCTCAATTCTCTCTGGCCCTTCTTTTTAATGGGCGGCATATTCTATTTCATGCTCTGGAAACCCCAGAAAAAAGAGCAGCAAAAAAGACAGGATTTGTTAAACAGCCTGAAGGAAGGCGACGAAATCATTACCATTGGCGGTATCTATGGTAAGATTACCGCTATTTCCGAAAAACGCGTTAAGGTAGAGGTTGCCGAAGGCGTAGTAATCGAAATGGCGCGCAATGCTGTCAGCGGTTTCCAAAACCCCGCTAAAAATTCCTGATGGTGATTGCAGAAGAAAAAGTTGAGCTGCGCAAGTATTTTAAAAGGCTGCGGTCGCAATTGACCGCAGAGCAGGCTGCTTCCGGCAGTCTGCTGACTGCCCGTCAGATACTGGCCTGTGATGCATATCGCAAAGCGAACTGCATCATGGGCTATTTGGCTTTCGGAAATGAGCTGTCTGTAGACCTGGTTCTGCAGCAGGCCTTGGCCGACGGCAAGACTGTTGCCGTGCCGCTGTTGCAGTCGGCAACGGAGATGGCTCCTGTTCAGCTGGAAAACATGCTGGAGTTTGAGCTTGACCGTTACGGCATCCGCAGCGTCCGCCAACCGGCGAAGCTGCTGCAGCCGCAGCAGCTTGACCTTGTACTGGTGCCCGGAGTGGCCTTCGGCCGCGACGGCAGCAGACTGGGGATGGGCGCGGGTTATTATGACCGTTTTCTGCCGCAGGCGGAAAACGCATTGCTCATGGGCATCGCTTACGATGCTTTTATTCAGCCGAATCTGCCGCGGGATGAATTTGACGTGCTTGTACAGCTTTTAGCAAGTGAAAGCGGGATTACCACTCTCAGTCCGCTTAGCTTATAAATTAAATCCAGTTAATCCAAAAAAATCTTAAGGAGGAAGTTATTTTGCGTTGGAATGAATTCGGGAAATTTCTGATTGTCGCTTTGGCGATTATCGGCGGTTTCTGCGTATACATCTCGCCTCTGGCTAATTCCATTAAACAGGGCTTGGATCTGCAAGGTGGTACTCATGTAGTTTTACAGGCTGTGGATACGCCGGAACTTAAGGTTGACGATGACGCTGTCAACCGCAGTGTAAAGGTTATTGAGCGTCGTGTAAATGAGTTGGGCCTGACCGAGCCTGTTATTCAGCGTCAGGGCAAGGACCGTATTATTGTTGAGCTGCCGGGCGTAAAGGATCCTGAAAAGGCTATTGCTATGCTGGGCCGTACCGCTATGCTGCAGTTCAAGGATGAAAGCGGCAAGGTTGTTCTCACAGGCAGTGACCTGAAGGACGCTAAGGCACAGGTTTCCCAAGGGAATCAGGCTGTAGTAGGTCTGGAATTTAATGATGAGGGCGGCAAAAAATTTGCTGACCTTACTGCCCGCAATGTAGGCAAAAAAATCGCTATCGAGCTTGACGGCCAGGTACTGACCGCTCCTGTAGTACAGGAAGCTATCACCGGCGGCCATGCACAGATTTCCGGCTCCCGTAACGTTGAGGAAGCCGAGCATCTGGCAATCCTGCTGCGCAGCGGCAGTTTGCCGGTTAAAATCGAAGTTATGGAAAACCGTACCGTTGGCCCTACCCTCGGTCAGGATTCCAAAGACAAGAGTGTTAAGGCCTTCAGCATCGGTATCATCGGCGTATTTGTATTTATGCTGCTGTTCTACCGTCTGGCAGGTGTAGTTGCGGACATTGCTCTGCTGCTGTACGTAATGCTGCTGCTTTTGGTAATGCGTTATCTTGGTGCAACACTGACACTGCCCGGTATCGCAGGTATTATCCTGTCTGTCGGCATGGCGGTTGACGCCAACGTACTGATTTTCGAACGCTTCAAGGAAGAAGTTAAGCGCGGCAAAACTCTGCGCAGTGCGATGGATTCTGGCTTTGGCCGCGCTATCGTAACCATCCTTGACTCCAACCTTACTACTATCATGGCTGCAGCCGTACTGTTCTACCTGGGCACCGGTCCTATCAAGGGCTTTGCTGTTACCCTGGCACTTGGTACCTTGCTGAGTATGTTTACCGCAGTAACCGTTACCAAATTCCTGCTGCGCTTCTTGATTTACAGTAACATCACCAAGAGTCCCTTCCTGTTTGGTGCAAGAGCACCGAAAGCAAAAGAGGAGGTGGCTAAATAATGAAGTTATCTATCGTTAAGCGTTATAAAATTTTCTTCGCTATTACCATCACCTTCCTGATTATCGGTATCGGCTCCATGCTCTTCAAGGGCTTCAACCTGGGCATTGACTTTACCGGTGGCAGTATCATGGATTTGGAATTCAAAAATCCTGTTACCGTTTCTCAGGTACGTGAGGTGCTTAAAGAAAAGGATCTGGGCAATGCTATTATCCAGCTGGAAAGCAGCGACAGCAATGCCAAAAGCTCTAAGGGCGTGCTGATTCGTACCGGCGTTATCAGCGACGAGCAGCGTCAGCAGGTAATGACCGACCTGAAGAGCAAGGTTGGCGACTTTGCTATCCAGCGTGTTGAAAACGTTGGTGCTACTGTCGGCGGCGAGCTGATTCAACAGGCTGTGATGGCGATTGTGCTTTCCTGGTTCCTGATGATTGCTTATATCACCATCCGCTTTGAATTCCGCTTTGCTCTGGCAGCGATTATTGCTTTGATTATCGACGTACTGGTAACCCTAAGCTATTTCTCCCTCTTCCATATGGAGCTTGATTCCTCCTTCGTTGCAGCTTTGCTGACGGTTGTTGGTTATTCTGTCAACGGTACCATCGTTATCTTTGACCGTATCCGTGAAAACCTGAAAATCCATCGCCGCAGCGAAAGCATGACGGAAATGGTAGACAACAGTATCTGGCAGACCATGGGACGCAGTATCTATACTGTAGGTACCTCTCTGTTCGCTGTTGTAGCTATCTTCATCTGGGGCGGTGAAACTATCCGCAACTTCTCCTTTGCTATGCTGGTAGGCTTCTCCAGTGGTGCTTATACCTCCACCTTCCTCGCAGGTCCGTTATGGATGATGCTGCGTAAGCTGAAACCCGGCAGAGATTAAAATTAAAACTATAGCCTGTGTGCATTAGGAAAAATGAATGCCGCAGGCTATTTTTCTTGTTTTTGACGGCTGAAAAAGCTACAATAATAGGTGATATTGCAAGAGAAGCTTTTGTTTTTATCGGTACTGTTAAGGAGAACTGGAATGATTTATATTTTGAAATTTATCGCAGCCTTTTTGCTACCTCCGGGTTTGTTTGTGCTGCTGGGAATCATACTGAGTGTTTATTTGTGGCGGCGGCGGCAAAACATCGGCCGTTTTGCTTTCAGCTTAAGCGCTTTTTTGACGCTGCTGTTATATTTCAGCTCTACCTTATTGGGAGCAAAGCTGCTGGGACAGCCGTTGGAGAACCGTTATATTCAGCAGCAGCCTTACGCTGCGCAAGTGATAGTTGTTCTTGGCGGCGGCAGCGTCGGTTCCGCACCGGACGGCACTGAGCGCGGAGGCCTGATGTCCGCCGGAGCGGCGCGCCTGCTGACGGCAGCACGCCTGGCAAAGCAGCATTCGCTGCCGGTGCTCATCAGCGGCGGGCAGGTGTTCAGGGACGGCGTGAGCGAGGCGCTTGTCGCCGAGCGTATTCTGCTGCAGCTGGGGCTGCCGCAGGAGCAGATTATTGTTGAAACGCGGGCCAGAACAACGAAGGAAAATGCTGCCTATACTGCCATGCACTGCCGTGAGCGTGGCTACCAAAGCGTGCTGCTGCTGACAAGTGCGCTGCATATGCCTCGCAGCATGCAGTTCTTTGAACGTTATTTAGGTGAGCAGGGCGTAAAGGTTGCCGCCTATCCCTGTGATTACACACTCAATCCGCAGGGCAAGTTTAACCAGCGTTGGCTGGTGCCTCAGCTGCAGGCCTTTGACGTTACCTGTATGGCTTTGCATGAATATGTGGGGATGGCCGGTGCCTTTTTACAGCGTTAATTTGCAGCGGCAAGCTGACTTCGACCGGCTAATTTGCATAATTTCCGCCTTTTTTGTATAATAAGTAACAGATAGAAACAAATATTATTTTTGGGTGGGTTATATTATGAAAAAAATTCTGTTCTTAGTTTGCCTGCTGCTTTGTCTGCTGCTTGCCGGCTGCGGACCGCAGGAGAAGAATACCTCTGGCAGCGGTAAGGTTTTGTACACAGTGACGGATGCAACTGGCACTAAGCTGAGCTTCAGCGAAAAGCCGCAGCGTATTGTGAGCCTGAACGTATCTGCCGACGAAATTTTGCTGGATATGGTTGACAGTAAGCGCTTGGCAGCCTTGTCGCTGCTGGCCGATGATCCCGGTATCTGCAGTGCCGGTGACAAGGTGAAATCCGTCAAGGGCAGAGCGCAGGGAAGCAACCTGGAAAGTGTGCTGGCCATGCAGCCTGATCTTGTTATTATCCCGGATTATACTGTGGAGCCGATTCAGGGACTGCGCAGCGCGGGACTCAAGGTTTATGTGTGCCATACGCCGAATAATGTGCAGGATATCTTTAAGTTTATCAGGGAAATCGGCTCTGCCGTAGGCGAAGAAGCCAAGGGTGAGGCGATGGCCAAAAACATGGAAGCGCAGCTGGAGGCTGTGCGTAAGCAGGCGCTGCAGGCTGCAGGCGATAAGCCGCTTAATGTGCTGGCACTTTCCTTTACCGGACCGCTGGGCATGAGGGGCACCTTCAGCGGCCTGTGCTATTATGCAGGCGTGCATAACGTGCTTGATGGCATGGATATTCCGTATCAGAGCAACCTGTCGGAGGAAAAAATGCTGGAGCTTAATCCGGAGCTGATTATTACGCCGAGCTGGGATTACAGTAAAAAAGGCGACCCGGAGCAATTCCGTCAGCGCATTTTACAAAATCCGGCCTATAAGAGCATTAAGGCTGTAAAGAACGGCCGCGTGCAAAGTTTGCATGATAATTATTTATACAGTACTTCGCAATATACAGTTAAGGCGGTGCAGGAATTGGCACATGCCGCTTATGGAATTTAGTTAGGAGATGCAGTGGCAATGAGACTAGTCAAAACAATTGGTCTGACACTTTTATTGGCAGCGGGAATGCAGCTGTGCGCTGCGGCCAAGGAGCAGGAAGCGTTTTATACAGGTGAAAAAATTAAGGGATATGATAAGGGCAGCTTTGTAGTTTTGGAGGCCGATGATATTAACTTCCGCAGTGCCGCTGAGGACGGCAATGTTTTAAAGGTACTGCCGCATCATTCGCTGCTGCGTGTTATCCGCCAAAGCGGTGACTGGCTGGAGGCCGAATCGGACGGTGTGGACGGCTTTATCTACGCGCCCTATACCGTTGCCGGAAGCAGGGACGAGCTGACGCAGGAGGATTTTGCTCTTGGCTATGCCGCACTCGGACAGAAGTTTGACGAGCAGAAGGCCGAGGAGCGCCTTGGTGCCGTCAAGCAGGAGAAAATAGATAAAAAGCGTAAGCAGATAAACTATACATTTGAGGGCGCCGTAATCAGTGTTGCCCGCAAAAAACAGGCAGTAGATGCAATCCGTGTTGTTGATCCCAAGTATATTACGATGCGCGGCGTAAGCATCGGGGACAGTGCCGGCAGAGCTGTAGGACAGTACGGCCTGCCTGATGCGGTTGTTTATGCTGCCGATAATACCACCTACGAATATTTTTGGGAGGACGACAAGGAGCAGCCGTTGCGTTTTGCGCTGGAGGTTGATAAGCAGAGCCGTGTGACAGCCTTTATTTTGGAGAAGCTGAAGAAAAAATAGCAGTCTGCTGTCAGTCTTTGTGAAATAGGTAAAATTAAGCCTTAAATGAGTATGTATACACTAAAAATCCTGCCGCATAAGCAGGATTTTTTTATATGCTGGCAGAATTATAACAGTTATAATATATTAAAATTTATACTAAAGGAGTTGAGCTGAATGCCGTTTTTAATCTTAGTTATAATTATTTGTATGATAGTAGCATTGTTTGCCGTGCAGAATGCGGTAGCAGTATCCTTGAACTTTGTTTTCTGGAGCTTCAGCGCCTCACTGGTGCTGGTAATTCTCGGTGCGTTTTTAATGGGCGTGCTGGTTGCCACCTGCTTTTTGCTGACGATGAAGGCCAAGCATTATCTGAAGGATAAAAAGATGCGTGAGGAAATGCAGCAGCTGCAGGCAGAAAACAAACGCCTGCAGGAGCGCGTTGCCATGCTGCAGCATACCCAGCTGCTGCACAACGAGGCAGCACAGGCCGAGGCTGTAAAAAAGGCAGAGCCGGCTGCAGCAGACAAGACTGCTGTCGAGAGCGGTAGCCGCCAATGATGCACAAGGAACGAATTTGGGATATAAAAGAATATAACAGTCAGAAGGCAGACTATTTGGCGGAGGAGCTGAATATTTCGCCGATGGTCACCGGTATTTTATTGGAGCGCGGTCTGCAGGATGCAGCTTCGATGCGTGATTTTCTCTACGGCAGCGCTGCTCCCTTTCATGATCCGTTTTTGCTGAAGGATATGCAGCGCTCGGTTGAGCGTATAGAGCGGGCCTTGGCGGCGGGAGAGCAGATTACGGTTTACGGCGACTATGATGTGGACGGAATCAGTGCTTCCTCCTTGCTGTACCTGTATCTGAAGCAGCGCGGCGGCAGGGTTGCCACCTACATCCCGCAGCGTAAAAGCGAAGGCTACGGCCTGAATGACGAAGCGTTGAAAAATATTGCGGAAAATGGTACAACGCTGGTGATTACCGTGGACTGCGGCATCAGCGGCCTGCACGAGGTAGCCAATGCGCCGAAGTCTCTGGATATTATTATTACGGACCACCATACGGTGCCTGAGGTTCTGCCTCCTGCCTACGCAATTATCAACGCCAAGCAGCGTGACTGCGGCTATCCGTTTAAGCATTTGAGCGGTGTAGGCATTGCCTTCAAGCTGTGTCAGGCGCTGGAGCAGCGCGAGCCGGGAAGGCTGCCGAAGTGGCAGGAACTTACAGAGCTGGCGGCACTGGGAACGGTAGCGGATATTGTGCCGCTAATAGGCGAAAACCGCGAGCTGGTGCGCCGTGGCCTGAAGGCTATGGAAACAACGAAGCTGGTTGGCCTGCGTGCTTTGATTAAGGCCAGCGGCTGTCCGGAAACGGGAATTGCTTCCGATAACATCGGCTTTGGCCTGGCGCCGCGCCTGAACGCCGTGGGCAGGCTGGAGCATGCGCAGCTGGCGGTGGAGCTTTTGGTAACCGACGATAGCGTGAAGGCGGAGAAGATTGCCGCCGAGCTTAATCGTGAAAACACACTGCGGCAGGAAATCAGCCGTCAGATTATGGAAGAGGCGGAAGCACAGCTGGCGCAGGAAAAGCATATCGATACGGCAATCGTGCTTGCTTCCGAAGGCTGGCATCAGGGCGTTATCGGTATCGTGGCTTCACGCCTGGTAGACAAGTACCATCTGCCGACGATTCTGATAAGCCTGAACAACGGCGTTGCCAAGGGCAGTTGCCGCAGTATTCCGGCGCTCAATCTTTACGAGGCGATAGATGCCGAACGTGATTTGCTGACGCAGTACGGCGGTCACCATCAGGCTGCGGGCCTGACGCTGCCGGCAGAGCTGTTGCCGGAATTCAAGCGCCGCTTCCACGAATACGTTGCGCAAAAGCTGAGTCCGGAGGATTATCTGCCGCATCAGGCAATTGACTGTGTTTTGAGCGGCAGCAGCGAAATCAGCATCAGGGATTTGGAGCAGCTGGCACTGCTGGAGCCCTGCGGCTGCGAAAATCAGGCACCTGTTTTTGCCTTCCGTCAGGCGCTGCTGCATAATCAGCGCGCTATGGGCAAGGAGCGCAATCATTTGCAGTTTGTGCTGGATAAGGGCTATAATTCTTATCGCGGCCTGATGTGGAACAATGCGGATTTGCTGCCGTATATGTTTGAAAATATGGTGGCTGATGTTGCCTTTCAGCCGAAAATAAATGTCTGGAATAACGAAACGAGCGTGCAGCTGCAGGCCGTAAGCATTCATCAGCAGGTGACGCTGGGGGATATGCGTCAGGCTGCCGATGATAAATGGCGTCTGCTGCTGGGCTTGGTCAAGGTGCATAACAAGGTGCTTGCTTATACCGAAGATAAGCAGTCGCTGCCCGCCGAGGTGCTGCAGACTGCGGGGGATTATCTGGAGCTGGCTTCTTATGAGGAGGCTGCCGGGATGAGCCAGGAAAGGCTGCAGCAGGCCGAAGAAATAGTGCTGTTGGATTTGCCTGCTTATCCGCTGGCGGATATTATGCGCAGATTGCGGCAGCAGGGAGCAAAACATGTAACGCTGCTCTTTAATCAGCCGGATTTAGAGGAGCGCTTGCAGCGCCTGGCTTTGACGCATCCGGACAGGGATGCGATGATGCAGGCCTATAAGCTGGTGATGAATGCACTTAAAATGCGGACAACTGTGAGCGTCGAAGAGCTTTTGTCTGCTCATGCGGAACAAATAAGTGAACAAGCTGTAAAAATTATGGAAGAGCTTGGCTTTATCAGCTATAATAATGGTATAATAGAAAAAGCTGCTATTAAACGCTGCTCGCTGGAGGATGCACCCCTATATGTAACCCTGCAGCAGGAAAGAGAGCGTTTGGAGCACATTTATAAAGAAAATTACCGCCTGAGTCAGCACGAGTTGTTGCGCTGCTGATGAAGTGCAGATGGGAGTGGGGAGAATGCCCTCAACAAACGCAATAACTAATATTACTGATATAGATGAATTGTTTGCGCGTATAGAAGAATATCTTGCGCCGGAGCAGGTAGCTTTTGTCCGTAAGGCCTATGAGCTGGCAGCCAAGGCGCACGCTGCGCAGACACGTAAATCCGGTGAACCGTATATTATCCATCCGATTGGTGTTGTCAGCATCCTTGTGGGATTGCAGATGGATGACAAAACACTGGCTGCTGCCTTTCTGCATGATGTAGTAGAGGATACGGATTATAAGCTGGACTATATCAAAGAGCAGTTCGGCACCGTGGTAGCAAACCTGGTAGACGGTGTTACCAAGCTGGGTAAAATCGAATATATTTCCAAGGAAGACCGCCAGATTGAAAACTATCGCAAAATGTTTCTTGCGATGGCACGCGATATCCGCGTTGTACTGATTAAGCTGGCTGACCGTCTGCATAATATGCGCACGATGAAGTATATGCCTGTGCATAAGCAGCAGTCTATTTCTCGGGAAACATTGGAGATTTATGCGCCGCTCGCACATCGTCTTGGTATCTATACCATTAAATGGGAGCTGGAGGATCTGGCCTTCCGTTATATGGAGCCGGATATTTATTACGACCTGGTAGAGCAGGTAAAAATTAAACGCCGTGAGCGTGAGGATATGATTAACGAGGCTATGACAACGTTGAAGGACGCTGTCGAGAAGGCCGGTATCCGCTGCGAAATTCAGGGCAGACCGAAAAACTTTTACAGCATTCATAAGAAAATGCTGCGTGACCATAAGCAGCTGAGCGAGATTTATGATCTGCTGGCCATCCGTGTGCTGGTAGACACCGTTAAGGATTGCTATGGAACGCTGGGTATCGTACACAGCATGTGGCGTCCTATTCCGGGCCGCTTCAAGGACTATGTAGCGGTGCCGAAATCCAATATGTATCAGTCCTTGCATACGACAGTGCTTTCTAATGGCGGTCAGCCGCTGGAAATCCAAATCCGTACCTTTGAGATGCACCGCATCAGCGAATACGGTATCGCTGCGCACTGGCGCTATAAGGAAAGCGGCGGCAGCAAGCCTGCAGCCGGCGGTGACAAGGGCTTTGATGCCAAGCTGAGCTGGCTGCGTCAGCTGCTGGAATGGCACAAGGATATGAATGATTCGCGCGACTTTGTCAACACGGTCAAGATGGATATTTTTGCCGATGAGGTCTTTGTCTTTACGCCGCGCGGTGATGTTATCGACCTGCCTGTAGGCAGTGTGCCGATTGACTTCGCTTACCGCATCCATACGGACGTAGGCAACCGCTGCGTAGGTGCCAAGGTCAACGGACGCATCGTACCGCTTGACTACCAGCTGAAGAACGGCGATATCGTAGAGGTTATCACCTCCAAGCAGTCCAACGGCCCGAGCCGTGACTGGATTAATGTTGTCGGCTCTTCCGATACACGCAATAAAATCAAAAGCTGGTTCAAGAAGGAGCGCCGTGAGGAAAATATCGTCAAGGGCCGTGAAATGCTGGAGCGTGAGGTTAAACGCCTCGGCTACGAGCCTAAGGTGCTGATGTCTCCGGAAAAGCTGAAGGAAGCAGGCAGCAAAATCCGCATTGATACGGATGAAAATCTGCTGGCAACACTGGGCTACGGCGGTGTTACACTGAACACTGTTATGTCAAAGCTGGTGGAAATCTATAAAAAAGAGCAGAAGCTGGAAACCGCCAAGGACCTGGCGCAGGTACTGGCAGAGCTGAAGCCGCGAAAATCTAAGGCTAAGGCCAGCCACGGCATCCTCGTTAAGGGCGAGGAAGGCATCATGGTTAAGCTGGCGCGCTGCTGCAACCCGATTCCCGGTGACCCGGTAATCGGTTATATTACGCGCGGCAGCGGCATTTCCGTACACCGTGCGGACTGCCCCAATATCCTGACCAATAACCCCGAGGAGCAGCGTCGCTTAATTGAGGTTGCCTGGGATGTAGGCATTGATGATGTCTATAAGGTTAATATCGTGATTACGTCCGTAGACAGAACCGGACTGATGAGCGATATTATGAATGTGACGAGCGAAACGAAGATTAATATTTTCTCGCTTGCCTGTCACACAGATAAGAATAAAATTGCTACCATGCATATGGGACTTGATATCATGAGCCTGGAGCAGCTGGAATATTTTATGAACCGTATCCGCCGCATGAAGGGTGTTTATTCTGTTGAGCGCCTGATTTCTACGGCGAACGGCAGCGGAGGCAAGAAGAAATGAGAGCAGTTGTACAGCGTGTAGACCGCGCCAATGTTACTGTAGATGAAAAGATTACCGGCGAGGTACAGAAGGGCCTTCTGGTGCTCCTGGGGGTGGCCGAGGGTGACACCGATAAGGATCTGGCCTATATTATCGACAAGGTGTGCGGTATGCGCATTTTTGAGGATGAGGCAGGCAAGATGAACCTGTCGGTGAAGGATGTAGGCGGTGCGATTCTGGCGGTTTCTCAGTTTACCCTGTGCGGTGACTGCCGCCACGGCAAGCGTCCGTCCTTTACGGCGGCGGCAGCGCCTGATGTGGCCAACGCCTATTATGAGCGCTTTGTCGACGGCTGCCGCAAGGCAGGCCTGCCGGTAGAAACTGGCGTATTCCGCGCGCATATGCTGGTAGAGCTGGTGAACAACGGTCCGGTAACTATTTTGCTGGACAGCACGAAGCTGTTATAATTATATTGTGCATAGATTTATCAACGGAGGTTGAAGAATGAAGATTTATCATGTTGAAGCAGGTATGCTTGCTACCAACTGTTATTTTGCTGTAAACGAAGCTATCGGTGAAGGCGTTATTTTCGATCCGGGCGGAGATTGCCCGGCCATTCTGAGAATGATTGAACAGGCTAAGGCTAAGGTTGTCGCTATCGTGCTGACTCACGGCCACAGCGATCACATCGGTGCGCTGGCAGAGCTGCGTAAGGCTACCGGTGCGCCGGTATATATCGGCGAGGATGATGCTGACTGCCTGACACAGCCGAACAGAAACCTTTCCTTCTTTATCGGTGAAGAATTGAAAAATGAGCCTGCGGACCACCTTGTACATGACGGTGATGTGTTGGAGCTGGCAGGCATGAAGTTTGAAGCTTTTGCTACGCCGGGACATACCAAAGGCGGCTTCTGTTATTACTACGCGCCGGGCAAGGTAGTTTTTGCCGGTGATACTATTTTCTGCGAATCTATCGGACGCACCGATTTGCCGGGAGGCAGCTATCGCGCACTAATCCAGTCCATCAAAACAAAGCTGATGGTGCTTGATGACGACGTTAAGCTGCTGCCGGGCCACGGACCTACTACTACCGTGGGCTGGGAGCGTCGCAGGAATCCTTTCCTGCAATAAAACATTATGCTGAAATATTGGCCTCAAATACGTAAAAGCACCTTCTTTAAGCTGGGTGTTGTTACGGCAATCTCTTATGTTTTATATTTAATGGCAGGCTTTTTACTGCCGCTGCTGCTGGCAGTAGGCCTGGCCTTCGCACTTTATCCGCTGGTTAATGCTATCGCGCAGGTGCGCATGGCGCATGGCATGATTAAGCTGTCGCGCGTGGTGGCGATTATCCTGGCATTAATGGCCTTTTGTATCTTTATTTTTATGATTATCGGCTTCATTATTCTGCCGCTCTTCGGGCAGATGAACGAGTTCCTGCAAAAGCTGCCGGCATTGGCCGTCAAATCCAATCTTCAGGATTTGGACAGCATGCTTAAGGACCCGTCTACCATTCCGCTCTTGCCGTCCGATTTCAATATGCTGGTCAACGGTCTGCTGAACTGGGCGATGGGCTTTGTAGGAACGGTGCTGCGTAATCTTGTCCAGTCCAGTCTGGGGATTGTGCAGAGCTTGATAGGACTGATTATCGTGCCCTTCCTTGCCTTTTATTTTCTTAAGGATTGGCGCGAGCTGCGCTTGATGGTGATTAATCTGTTCAACTACGACGCGCAGGAGAAGGCGGCGGAGGTTGTGGACGAAATCGGCAGAACCATGAGCGCCTATGTGCGCGGCATGGGCAAGCTGAGCCTGATTTCCGGCTTCGTGATTACCATCGGCACGGCTTTTTTGGGTATTGATTTTCCGCTGGTGCTTGGCTTTTGGGCCATCCTTGCCGAAACGGTACCTGTAGTCGGCCCGCTGATGGGCGCTGTGCCTGCTGTATTTATCGCTTACGGTCAGGCGCCGGAGGCTGCCTTTCATGTAGCGCTTTTTTATCTGGTATATTATCAGCTGGATGCCAATTTTATTATGCCTAAGCTCATGGGACAGAAGATTGATTTGCATCCTGTAGTTTTGATTATCAGTCTGCTCATCGGTGCTAAGCTGTTCGGTATTCTCGGTATGGTTTTTGCCGTACCTGTAGCAGCGGTTTACAGAGTGCTGTACAAGCAGTTGTGGCATGCCGGTGAAGGACGGGAGAATTAAATGTTTTTTTGCTTACGTAATACATTGGAGCTTGATGCTGCGCGGCCTGTGAGCGACATGGCCGCATTTTTTGGCTATCAGCCGGCGCCGTCCGCTGCGCTGACGCTGACGCTTGCGCGCGAGCACGGCTGTATCAGCGCCTGCCTGCAAGGTGCGGAGCAAAGCTTTACAGCGAGCGAGCCTTGCAGCGAAGCTGCGGCGAGCGGTGATATAACACGTTGCGTGAAGCTCGTCGTGCTGAAGGTTTTTGCCGAGCTTACCGGTCTGCAGCCTAAGCTGCCATGGGGTATTCTTACGGGCGTGCGGCCGACGAAGCTGGCGCATAAGCTGCTGGACGGCGGTGTAGAGGCTGCGGCCTTGCCGGAATATCTGAGCGAAAACTATTTGCTGCCAATGTCGCAGGGAAGGCTGCTTACGGACATTGCTCTTAAGCAGAATCATATCCTCAGCGACAGTACGCGCCTTACGGATACCGGTATTTATATCGGCGTGCCGTATTGTCCTTCGCGCTGCAGCTATTGCTCGTTCCCGGCGGGAATTGTGCCGCAGGATGAAGAATCTCAGCAAAACTTTGTAAATATGATTGAACAAGACCTGCAAAATGTGGTACAATTAATAGGTATGCATAGCTTGCGTGTAAAATCACTTTATATCGGCGGCGGTACGCCCACGAGCCTGAGTGATAAGGTATTTGCACGTTTGCTGCAGGCTGTGGAACGAAGACTGCTGCAAAGCAACTGCGAAGGCTTGCGGCATCTGCGCGAGTTCACGGTGGAGGCCGGTCGCCCGGACTGCTTCAGTGCGGCTAAATTGGCGGCGATGGAGGCGGCGGGAGTGAACCGCATCAGCGTCAATCCGCAAAGCTTCCATGACAAAACACTGCAGCTGATTGGCAGGCGTCATAGCGTTAAGGATTTCTACAATGCTTATGAGCTTGTGCGCAAAAGCAGGATTCCTGTTGTGAATGTGGATCTGATTATCGGTCTGCCGCAGGAAACGGAGCAGGAGATTGCATATTCTTTGGAGCAGGCAGTAAAGCTGGCGCCGGAGAATCTTACTGTGCATACGCTTACGCTGAAGCGCAGCGCACCGCTCTTTCAAAAGCAGGAGCAGGCAGTGCTGACTACGCAGGCAGCGGAAAAAATGGTGCAGCGGGCCGCTGAGATGGCTGCTGCGATTGGGTTAGAGCCTTACTATCTGTACCGCCAGCATTATATGCTGGGGCATCTGGCAAACGTCGGTTATGCCAAGCCGGGTACGGAAAGTATCTATAATATCCAGATGATGGAGGAACGTCATCCGGTGATTGGTGTGGGACCTGCATCTGCCAGCAAGGTGCCTTTGCCTGACGGACACCATCTGCATAAACTGAATATGCCGAAAAATGTGGCAGTGTATGGAGCGCGCCTGCAGGAACTGGCAGAGCGTCGCCGTGATTTGTTTAATATAGAAGGCACAGACCTGTAATAGGCATGAGTGCCGTTAGGAGAGGATAGACTATGCTGACAACAGCACCCAGAGGTACGAAGGATATTATGCCTTCCGACGTTAACGCATGGCGTTATCTGGAAGAAACCATGCGCAAAATTTGCGCACAATATGGCTACAAAGAAATCAGAACTCCTGTGTTTGAGCATACAGAGCTGTTCCAACGCGGTATCGGTGATACCACCGACGTTGTTGAAAAGGAAATGTATACCTTTACCGACCGCGGCAACCGCAGCATTACCCTGCGTCCGGAAAACACCGCCAGTGCTGTCCGCGCTTACGTTGAGCATAAGCTGAGCAAGGATGACGCTGCCACGAAGTTCTATTACATCGGACCTATGTTCCGTTATGACCGTCCGCAGGCAGGCCGTCTGCGTGAGTTCCACCAGTTCGGTGTAGAAGCTCTGGGCGTAACCGGTCCGAATGTCGATGCGGAAATCATTCTGCTGGCTGTGCAGGTACTGCAGAGTCTGGGCCTGAAGGATTTGAAGCTGAAAATCAATTCCGTAGGCTGCCCCAAATGTCGTCCGCAGCACAGAGAAAAGCTGCAGGCTTTCTTCAAGCCTAACTTCGACGAGCTGTGCAAGGATTGCCAAGGCCGCTTCGACCGCAATCCGCTGCGTCTTTTGGACTGCAAAAATCCGCACTGTCATGAGCTGGGCGAGGGCGCACCGAGCCTGGAGGAATGCCTGTGCGATGAGTGCAAGGAACACTTTGAGGGCCTGAAACAGCTGCTGACCGCTGCTGGTGTTGAATATGAGGTTGACCACAATCTTGTGCGTGGCCTTGATTATTATACAAAAACTGCTTTTGAAATCCAATACGCTCCGCTGGGCGCACAAAGCGCTGTTTGCGGCGGCGGCCGTTACGACGGACTGGTACAGGAAATCAGCGGTGACGAAGCCCGCCCCGGCATCGGCTTTGCTATGGGTATGGAGCGCGTGCTGCTGGCTCTGGAGAAGCAGAATCTGCTGCCCGAATTTGATGAAAGCATTGACGCATATGTTGTCTGCCCCAAGCAGGAAAACTTTGCGCTGGCTTTCAAAACCGCCATCGAGCTGCGTCGTGCAGGCTTTAAGGTTGAATATGACTTTAACGGCCGCAGCATGAAGTCCCAGATGAAGCAGGCCAACAAATTCCAAGCTAAGCAAGTGTTAATATTTGGCGAGGATGAGCTCAGCCGTAATGCCGTTACTGTGCGTAACATGGCAACAAGCGAGCAACATGAAATCGCTGTTAATGATATTATTAGTTATTTCAATACTTTATAAGTAGAGGTGCTAAAGATGATTAATGAAAAACGCAGCCATCATTGTGGTGTGCTGACCAAGGAGCAAGCCGGCGAACAGGTTGTACTGTGTGGCTGGGTTGCTAAACGACGTGACCACGGCGGATTGATTTTTATCGATTTGCGTGACCGCAGCGGTATCGTGCAGGTTGTTGCCGATCCCGAAAGTGCCGGCAGCAGCTTCAAAACTGCCGAGGACATCCGTAACGAATATGTTATCAAAGTAATTGGTAATGTACGTATGCGTGATGAGGACACCATCAACGAAAACATTCCTACCGGTACTATCGAAGTACTGGCACATGATATCGAAGTGCTGAACGGTGCAAAAACTCCTCCGTTCTACATCAAAGACGGCATTGATACCGATGAAAACCTGCGTCTGAAATACCGTTATCTGGACCTGCGCCGTCCGGAAATGCAACGCAATCTGATTCTGCGTCACAAAGTTGCTAAACTGATGCGCGACTATCTTGATGATAACCATTTCCTCGAGATTGAAACTCCGATGCTGTGCAAATCCACTCCGGAGGGTGCTCGTGACTACCTCGTTCCGAGCCGTGTAAACCCCGGCAAGTTCTATGCACTGCCGCAATCTCCGCAAATCTTCAAACAGCTGCTGATGGTAGCCGGTATGGAGCGTTATTTCCAAATCGCCCGCTGCTTCCGTGATGAGGACCTGCGTGCAGACCGTCAGCCGGAATTCACCCAGCTGGATATGGAAATGTCCTTCATGGAAGTTGACGAAATCCTGGAGCTGATGGAAGGCTTAATTCACCACATCTTCAAGGGTGCTCTGGGCAAGGATATCCAGATTCCTTTCCAACGTCTGACCTGGGACGATGCTATGGATCGTTTCGGCAGCGATAAACCGGACCTGCGCTTCGGCATGGAGCTGAAAAATGTCAGCGAAGCTGTTCAAGGCTGCACCTTCCAGGTATTCAACAATGTTATCGCTAACGGCGGTCAGGTAAAATGCATTAACGTAAAAGGATATGCAGATATTCCGCGTCGTCAGCTGGATGAGCTCGTTAAATTCTGCGGCATCTACGGTGCTAAGGGTATGGCTTGGCTGCAATTCCCGGCAGAAGGCGGCGTAAAATCCTCCATCGCTAAATTCTTCAGCGATGAAAACATCGAAGCAATCAAAAAAGCTGCTGAAGTTGAAGCAGGTGACCTGCTGCTCTTCGTTGCCGATAAACCGTCTGTAGTTGCTGCTTCTCTGGGCGCACTGCGTATCGAAATGGCTAAACGCCGTGGTCTGATTGATCCGGATAAGCTGGCCTTCACCTGGGTAGTTGACTTCCCGATGTTCGAGTACAATGAGGAAGAAAAACGTTATGTTGCAATGCACCATCCGTTCACCGCTCCGCGTGACGAGGACCTGCCGCTGCTGCTGACCAACCCCGGCAAGATATATGCTAAGGCTTATGATATGGTTCTGAACGGCACCGAAATCGGCGGCGGTTCCATCCGTATCCATCGCCGCGACGTACAGAAGAAGGTATTCGAAGCTATCGGCCTGTCCGATGAGGAAGCACAAGAGAAGTTTGGCTTCATGATGAACGCATTCGAATACGGTGCTCCGCCACACGGTGGTCTGGCATTCGGTCTTGACCGTCTGATCATGATTATGGCTCAGCGCGATTCTATCCGCGACGTAATTGCTTTCCCGAAAACTCAGAGCGCATCCGACCTGATGACTCAGGCTCCTAACGATGTTGATGAAAAACAGCTGCGTGAGCTGCACATCAAGACCAGCCTGCTGATGAAGAAGGACAAAGAAGACAAATAAGCACTTTAGCCTGCTTCTGTCAAGTGGATAAAGCGAAATAAATATTCAAAAATTTTTAATGGAAGCGTTGAAAAACGCTTCCATTTTTGGTATTATATGTATGTCGATAGAAGTTAAAGACAATTGAAGAATAGTTGTTAATTATACCCCTGCGATGTTCGTTACATTGCTCCAAAGGTTTTGAGCCAACACTCTAACCTAGGGAGCCTGATACTCCTTCTTTCAAAAACATGCCTCCTTTGAGTGGACGTTTGCGATTGGTAGGGAAGGCACCCACCTGCACATGCAGGTTCAAAACACGGAGCTGGACGGCATTGTGGGGATTAATTTTTTTATGAGATAATTTTCGTCACAGAAAGATACAGGTAAAAAGCGATGGAAAATCTATTCGGTAATTTATTTGAAACTGAAAAGCGACAGACGAAGCCTTTGGCTGACCGCATGCGTCCAGAACGCCTCAGCGATTTTGTGGGGCAGGAGAGCGCCGTGGGCGCAGGCAGTCCGCTGCGCCGTATGATTGAGCGTGATGTACTGCAGTCCGTACTATTTTACGGACCTCCTGGAACCGGCAAAACAACACTGGCGAAGGTCATCGCGCATGTCACCGGCGAAAAGTTTGAGGCCATTAACGCCGTTTCCAGCGGTGTGCCCGAGCTGCGCAAGCTCATCGCCAAGGCGCAGGAGGACAGGCGTAGCGGACGCGGCCGTACTATCGTGTTTATCGACGAGATTCATCGCTTCAACAAGGCGCAGCAGGATGTACTGCTTCCTTACGTGGAAAACGGCACGATAGTGCTCATCGGTGCTACTACCGAAAACCCTTTCTTCGAAATCAATTCGCCGCTGCTTTCGCGCATGAAGGTGGTGCGCCTGGAAAAACTGCAGGCACCGCAGATTCAGCAGATTCTGGAGCGTGCGATTGCCGACCCGGAGCGTGGTTTTGGCAACAGCTTTAAGGCGGAGCCTGAGGCGCTGAGGATTATTGCCGATTTTGCGGCAGGTGATGCTCGCAGTGCGCTGAACATTCTGGAGCAGGCCGAGTTCATGCTGCCGGAGGAGGGCGAGCGTGTGCTGACGGTAGCAACGCTGCGCAGTGTTATCGGTACGGCGCTGCAGCGTTATGATAAGAAGGGCGACCAGCATTACGATATCATCAGCGCCTTTATCAAGAGCATGCGCGGCGGCGATGCGGATGCTGCGCTGCATTATCTGGCGCGCATGATTGAGGGTGGCGAGGACGTGCGCTTTGTGGCACGTCGCGTCGTTATCTGTGCGGCGGAAGATGTAGGCCTGGCTGACCCGCAGGCGCTGGTGGTAGCCAATGCTGCGGCGCAGGCTGCGGATTTTGTAGGCTGGCCTGAGGCGCAGATACCGTTGGCGGAGGCAGTATGCTATATTGCCAACGCACCCAAGAGCAACACAGCCTATATGGGCATTGCCAAGGCGCGTGCGGATGTGCGCAGCCGTAACTGCGGTAGTGTGCCCAAGCATTTGCGTGATGCGCATTATCCCGGTGCTGCCAAGCTGGGGCACGGCATAGATTACAAATATCCGCACAACTTCCCCGGAGGCTGGGTGGAGCAGCAGTACCTGCCGGATGAGCTGGTGGGAACGCGCTATTACATTCCCAGCGGTCACGGTCAGGACAAGGGGCGCAGATAAAAATAACACAATTAGAAATTTAAGCTATACAGCTAAAATTTGCAGAAATTATTTGTGTCGCAATCTAGCATTTTTTCTGTTAATAGTGTATACTATACCTATATTATAGACTATTGTATTAGACAGAAAGGGTGTGAAGATCATAGCTTTAAGCAACAGGCAGAAGCAAATTGCTGAAATTGTACGTCTGGACGGACCTATTACCGGCGAGCATATAGCCGAAAGGCTGAATGTAACCCGCGCTGCCTTACGCAGTGATCTGGCAATCCTTGTTATGGGCGGTATTCTTGATGCGAGACCGAAGGTTGGTTATTTTTATACCGGTAAAAATACTTTGGGTATGCTGATGGAAGAAATTTCTGCTATTACTGTGCAGGATCTGCAGTCGGTACCGGTAGCGATTAAACATGACAAGAGCGCCTACGAAGCAGTTGTTACCATGTTCCTTGAGGATGTCGGAACGGTGTTCGTGCTGGATGAGGAAGGCATGCTGAACGGCATTTTGTCGCGAAAGGATTTACTGAAGGCTGCTATCAATAATAATGATTTGCGTGATATTCCCGTGGTCATGGTAATGACGCCGATTTCCAAAATCATCGTAGCTACTCCGGATGAGCCTGCCGCTTCGGCAGCTCGCAGACTGATTGATAATGAAATCGACTGTCTGCCGGTAGTAAAAATCATTGATGAAAAGAAGCGCATGTATCAGGTTCTGGGACGTATCACAAAAACTAATTTTACTCGTCTGCTGGTAGATCTGGCTGAGGGTAAGGGGGGTAATTATCATAATAACGAAGCTTAATCCGGTTATTTATGCTGTATCTGACTCTATTGGTGAAACTGCGGAGTCCGTAGTTAAGGCAACAACCAGTCAGTTCGTAGAAGAAAAATTTGATGTTATCCGTGTTCCTTACGTAAAGGACAAGGAACAGATTGATAAAATTGTAGAAGAGGCTGCAACAAATCATGCGGTTATCTGCTATACAATCGTATCGCCGGAGCTGCGCGAGCATATGGCGGACAAGGCTATGAGCAGTGATGTTGAGGTAGTTGACGTTTTGGGACCGATGCTGAAATCCATCGAAAAGTCTACCGGTCTGCTGCCGAAGAATCAGGCCGGCCTGATTCACTCTCTGGACCACGAATACTTTAAGCGTGTTGAGGCTGTGGAATTTGCTGTTAAATACGATGACGGTAAAAATCCTCTGGGCCTGTTGAAGGCGGACGTTGTCATTATCGGCGTTTCCCGTACCTCCAAAACTCCGCTGAGTATGTATCTGGCGCATAAGCAGATTAAGGTTGCCAACGTGCCGCTGGTACCGGAGCTGGCTCCGCCCGAGGAGCTTTTCAAGGTGCCGCCGTATAAGATTATCGGCCTGTTGATTGACCCGTTCAAGCTGAACGAAATCCGCAGCGAGCGCCTGAAAACCATGGGCCTGTCCGATACTGCGACCTATGCCGATATGAAGCGTATCGATGACGAGCTGGCTTATGCTAAAGGCATTATGCGCCGTCTGCACTGCCAGATTATCAACGTTTCCAACCGCGCGATTGAAGAAACCGCCGGTATTATCATGGAGTATGTTCGTAAGAACAAGGAACGCCATCACGAAAACTAAATTAGTGTAGCTCTGAGCTGCTGTTGCAGTGAGTCAGAAAAATAAACGGCCATTGGCAGCAAAACGTCTGTCGGTGGCCGTTTTTGGATAAAGAGGGTTGAAGGAGGTTGCCTTAGTGCACAGATATGTTTTTCATATTCCCTGCGCTGTTTATGATAACGGTGCTTTGAAGCCTGCTCCGTGGCAGCAGGTGATAGACGATTTCGCCGAGGTGCTGTATAAGCATACGGACGGCTTTTTCGTGCAGGATGCCGTGGGCTATTATAAGGGACGCAGCTATGCGGAAAAGATGCTGGTGGCTTATACTGATGCCGATATAACAGATGATTTTGTGCGTATTGCCCGCATTTTGCAGCAGGAATGCTATGCCTACGAGCGTGACGGCGAGCTTTTTATCGCCAAGTGATGCCTGCGCTTTCAACGGATTACGTTTTTATGCAGCCTCGGTAAGAGGGAATAGCTGTTGCAGGCAGTAGCACAAAGCTTTGCAAATATGCTATAATAATATATTATGATTTAGATTTAGAGGTGCAAAAAACTATGGCACGCTTTGCTGTAAAGACATTAGAATTTGATAAAGTAAAAAATATGCTGGCCTCCAAGGCCGCAACCTTTTTAGGCAAGCAGGCAATAATTTCCCTGCAGATTGAAAGTGAATTCAGTAAGGTTAAGCGCCTGCAGGAGGAAACTGCGGAAGCGCTGCGCATTCTGGATGAAGGCAGACGTTTTCCCTTCGGCGGTGCTTTCAATATTACCGCTGACGTGAAGCGCGCGGAGCTTGGCAGCGTATTGGAGCCGGAGGAGCTGCAGCATATCCAGACAACGGTGCAGGCCTTTGCTTCGATGAAGGATTTTACTGCGGAAAATGTGGAAACTGCGCCTAATCTGGCTGAATACGGAGCGGAGCTGACGCAATTTAGTCGTCTGGAAAAGCAGATTGGCAGTGCGATTGATGAGTATGGCGAAATCAAGGACAACGCTTCGCCGAAGCTCGGCGGATTGCGTACAGCGATTCAGATTGCCAAAAATCGCGTGAAGGAAAAGCTCGACAGCATCCTGCGTGACCCCAATAACCAGAAGTACTTCATGGATAACATTGTGACGATGCGCGGCGACCGTTACGTTATCCCTGTAAAGCAGGAATATAAGATGAATTTCCCCGGTATTGTGCATGACCAGAGCGGTACGGGTGCAACGCTGTTTATCGAGCCGCTGGCTGTTGTCAACCTGAACAATGATATCAAGCGTTATGTTGCAGAGGAGCACGAGGAAATGGAGCGTATTCTGCGTCAGCTCACGCAGAACGTGGGCGCGGAGGCGAAGGCGTTGCTGGCTTCGTTGGAAATCTTTACTACGCTGGACGTTATCTGCGCCAGAGCTTTGCTGGCGCAGGAGCAGCATGCGGTACGCCCGATGCTGGTGCTGTCCGGCGGCGTAGAAATTGCGCAGGGACGTCATCCGCTGCTGCCGAAGGATACGGTAGTGCCTTTGAATGTACAGCTGGGCGATAAATTTACCATGCTGCTGATTACCGGCCCTAACACAGGTGGTAAAACGGTAGCGCTGAAGGCTGTAGGCCTCTTTGCGCTGATGGCGCAGATTGGTCTGTTTATCCCCGCAAGCAGTGCAAAAATGCCGGTGTTCCGCGCAGTTTATGCGGATATCGGCGATGAGCAGAGCATTGAGCAGAGCCTGTCAACCTTCTCTGCCCATATGACGAATTTAATCAGCATTTTAAACGAGGTCAAGGCAGGAGATTTGGTGCTGATTGACGAAATCTGTGCCGGTACGGACCCGAACGAGGGCGCTGCGCTAGCTATGGCGATGTTGGAGCACCTGCATGAGCAGGGCGTGCTGACGATGGTAACAACCCACTACAGTGAGCTGAAAACCTTTGCCTACGGTCACGAGGGCATGGAAAATGCCAGCGTGGAGTTTGACCCTGTATCACTGCGTCCTACCTATCGCTTGCTGATGGGCGTACCGGGAAGCAGTAATGCCTTCAACATCAGTCGCCGTCTGGGTTTGGCTGAGGATATTATCAAAAATGCCGGTGAGCTGCTGAACCAGGAGCATGTGCATATGGAAAATGTACTGCAGGAGTTGGACAGCGAACGTCGACGTTATGAAAGCGGCAGTAAGGAGATTGAGGACCTGCGCCGCGAAAGCGAGCAGCTGCGCAACGCGCTTGCTTATTCCAAGAGCGAGTTTGAGCGCCGTAAGAATGAAATGCTGCGCAAGGCGCGTGAGCAGGCGGATGAAATCTACCGCCGCAGCCGCCGTGAATCCGAAGCCGTACTGAAGGAGTTGCGCTCCATGAAGGCTGACTTCGATACGAAGCGCCTGGAGCAGGCGGCAGAGGAAGCGCGCAAGAAGCTCAACAAAACATTGAGCGAGGACGCACCGCTGCCGGAGGGCGCACCGTTATCTGCAAAGACGGCCAAGAAGGGCCTGAATGTCTTTGTTGTTTCCTTAGGGAAGAACGGTATTATCACCGATGTCAACGGCAACGATGTAACAGTGCAGGTTGGTATTCTGAAAATGACGGTGCCGGCAAAAAAATGCCTGCTGACCAAGGCACAGCCTGCGCATACCGACGCTGCGCCTAAAAAGCGTAAGGGCTTCAGCAAGAATGCTGCTGCCAATTACGCACACCAGATGTTCATTGCCAAATCAGGCAGTGCCAAACAGGAAATTGATTTGCGCGGGATGACGCTGGATGAAGCAATTCCCGTTGTAGATAAAGCTATTGATGATGCGCTGATTGCCGGTATCGGCCAGCTGCGCCTCATCCATGGCAAGGGAACCGGTGCCTTGCGCGCCGGCCTGACAGCATATCTGTCGACCAACCGCTTTGTCAAAAAACTGGAAACGGCGGCGCTGGAGGCCGGTGGCAGCGGCGCTACGGTTATTGATTTGTAATTTTGAAAGGAGTATTTAACTATGACTATGAGTATTGCTGCAAAACACGCTAAGGGTAAATCTGCCCAAGATAAAATTTTCGGTGCTAACGCTGCTGCAGTGGCAGCTGCTGCCAAATACGGCAAGGATGCCGTTACCAACGCTACTATCGGCGCTATTTTGGACGAGGATGAAAAGCTCGTCTGCCTGCCGACTGTAGAAGAGGTTTTCCGCGGTCTTTCCACTAACGAAATGATTGCTTACGCACCTATCAGCGGTCTGCCTGAATATCTGGACTGCGTACTGACTGCTGCCTTCGGCAACTCCCGTCCGGAAGGCTACATTGCCGCAGTTGCAACCGCAGGCGGCACCGGTGCTATCCACCATGCTATCTGGAACTACACCGACAACGGTGATACCGTGCTCTGCTCCGACTGGTACTGGGGTGCTTACAAGGTGCTGTGCCAGGATATGGGCCGCAATTTCACCACCTATAAAATGCTGGACGAAAACAACAAATTCAACCTGCCTGCTTTAAAGGAAAAGGTTGACGAGCTGCTTGCTAAGCAGGATAACCTGCTGTATCTGCTGAACACTCCGGCGCACAATCCTACCGGCTACAGCCTGAGCGGCGAGGATATGGACGGCGTGCTGGCAATTCTGAAGGAAGCTGCCGTACCGGGCAAAAACATCGTTTTCTTCCTGGACGTTGCATACATTGATTATGCCGGCGAAAAAGAAGAAGTACGCAAAATCTTTAAAAAGCTTTCCGGCTTGCCTGCCAACATTCTCTGTATTGTAGGCTACAGCATGTCCAAAGGCTTCACTATGTACGGTCAGCGTACCGGCGCTATGATCGGCGTTTCCTCCGACAAGAGCGTTATTGACGAGTTCGCCGCTATCAACCAATATACCAGCCGTGCAACCTGGTCCAACATCAACCGTCCGGCTATGCGCACTCTGGCAACCATTTACAGCGATCCCGAGCTGCTGGCAAAGGTTTGCGCTGAGCGTGATTACTATTATCAGATGATTAAGGCACGTGCCGATCTGTTCGCTAAGGAAGCGGAAGAATGCGGTTTGCCGATGCTGCCGTATGTAGCAGGCTTCTTCCTGTCTATCCCCGCTAAAAACCCGGATGCAATCTGCGAAAAGCTGCATGAGGACAACATTTTTGCAGTTCCTCTGGCTGCAGGCGTGCGTATCGCTGTCTGCGCCGTACCTCTGAAGAAAATCAAGGGTATGGCTGTCAAGGTCAACGCTGCAATGCAAGCCGTTGGCGAATAAAATGCTTAAGCTGCAGTTGTCCAATGGACAAATTATCGAAGTAGAGGAGGGCAGCACTCTGCTGCCTTTAGCTCAAAGATTGAGCGATAAATATGCTTCTCCCATCGTTATGGGACTTTATAACGGTGAGGAATGTGACCTGCAGCGTCCGCTTACTGCCGACGGCACTGTTGATTTCGTGGAAGTCAACAATTCCGTAGGCATGCGTGTTTATGTGCGCACGCTGCTGTTTATGCTGATTGCGGCAACCAAAAAGCTTTATCCCGATGTACATCTGGAGGTGCGCAACTCTCTGGGAAGCGCACTCTACTGTAAGGATAACAGCGAGCGTAAGCTTACCGCTGAGGATATCCGCAGCATTGAAGAATATATGCACAAAATGGCAGAACGCAAAGAGTCTATTAAGCTGCTGCGTCTGCCTAAATCCGAGGCTATTGATATGGCCTGCGCCATCTGCAGCGATGATAACCTGGCGCTGCTGGCTCAGGTGCCGGATGACACCGTGCTGACGATTAACCTTCTGGAGGGCGTACCCGGTTATCTTTTCGGCCCCATGTGCCCGGATGCCGGTTATGTGCCTTGCTTTGAGCTGCTGCCGTATGCTGACGGCGTGATTATCAATTACCCTGACAACGGTAACTGGCAGGTGCTGCCGCCCTTTGTAGACCAGCCGCGCCTTAACGATGCCTATCAGGAGGCAGAAGAATGGTCGGCCATGATTCACTGCAATACTGTGGGCAAGCTCAATAAAATTATTGATTTAGGCTATGCCGAAAAGATTATTCAGGTAGCGGAAGCGCTGCATGAAAAGAAGCTGGCTAATATTGCCGATATTTTGGCAAGTCACCATGAGCTGAAGCTGGTGCTGATTGCAGGTCCGTCCTCCTCCGGCAAGACCTCTACGGCACAGCGTTTGAGCATTCAGATGGCAGTTAACGGCCTGCGTCCGATTGCCGTTTCTATGGATGACTATTATAAAAACCGTGTCGATTCGCCGCGTAAGGCTGACGGCAGCTATGACTTTGAATGTCTGGAGGCTATCGACCTGGAGCTGTTCAACGATCATCTGCAGCGTCTGCTGGCTGGTGAAAAGGTCAAAATGCCCAAGTACAATTTCCGCACCGGCTGCCGTGAATATCGCGGTAACGAGCTGCAGCTGCAGGAAAATTCCGTGCTGGTTATCGAAGGCATCCACGGCCTGAATGAGAAGCTGACACCGTCCGTACCGGCGGAACATAAAATAAAAATTTATGTCAGTGCGCTCACACCGATGTCCTTTGACGAGTATAACCGTATCCGTACTACCGATATGCGTCTGCTGCGCCGTATGGTGCGCGACAGCCAGTTCCGTTCGCATGATGCGGAAACTACGCTGAGAACCTGGTCCGACGTGCGTGATGGTGAAGAAAAATACATCTTCCCGTATCAGAGCAGTGCCGATATCATTTTCAACACCACGCTGATTTACGAATTAGCTGTGCTGAAAAAATATGCGGAGCCGCTGCTGCGTGCTGTACCGCAGTCCGCAGGCATGGCCTACACTACTGCGCACCGTCTGCTGAACATTTTAAGCTACGTTAAGCCGTTGGAGGATAATGTTATTCCTAATAACTCTATCCTGCGCGAATTTATCGGCGGCAGTGTGTTTAAGGACGCACTGTAATTGTAAAAAAAATAATGTTGTCATAGACCTGCTGCCCAAGCCGTGGCAGCAGACAGACGCAAATAAAAAAGCTGTTGTACGTGTGCTTGCGTACAACAGCTTTTGTGTTATGTGGTAAAAATTATTTGCGGAACATTTTGTCGAAGCGCTCCAGCAGGCCTGCCTTGAAGCAAAGCACCAGGCCGCCGACAGCGCCGACTGCTGCCTGCAGAATCTGGTAGGGCAGCTTGATGTAAGCGTAGTGCGGTGTGCTGTAAATAAAAGCACGTCCCAGAGAATAGCCTACAACCATAATAACAGCGCCAAGAATTACGCCGAGAGCAGCGCCCTTGAAGCTGACCTTGCCGCCGCGGTGTGCCAAGAGGCAGATAACAACAGCCTGAATGCCGTGAGTAACCAGAGAAACGAACATCGGTGTCGGGTAGAAGAATAAATCGCCCAAGAAAGCACCCACGCCGCCAACGATGAAGGCTGCTTTAGGATCGTCCAGCAGAATTGCTGCCGTGCAGATGATAACATCATTGAGATATAAATGACCGCCCGGTACCGGCAGACCGAAGGAGCTCATCATAATATTGAGCGACATAAACAGTGCGGTGATACAGATTGCCAGGGTGGCATTGCTTTTTTGTGCTTTGTGTTCTATATGTTCCATATAAACATTCCCCTCTTTATAAGATGATAAAGACTATTATATCGCTGTTTGGTTATAATAATATTGCCAGAACAGAAAAATTATCTATGGTCAGATTAGCCGGGGAATTTCTTTCGCTAATTCTTCATAAAATTTTTGGTAGAATAAAGCAGGTATTTTTGGTATAATTATTGAATAGAGTATAGGAATAAGTAAAAAAATGGGAGGTCGCTATCGTGACAGAACTTAAGAAATTCAAACGTGTAGTTTTAAAGCTTAGTGGTGAAGCCCTGGCCGGTGAAAAAGGCTTTGGCATTGATCCGACAGTAGTATATGCTATGGCCAAGCAAATCAAGGCTGTAGTTGAGACAGGGGTAGAGGTTGCTATCGTTAACGGCGGCGGTAACTTCTGGCGCGGACTCAGCGGCAGCAACAAAGGCATGGACCGTGCTACTGCTGACTACATGGGAATGCTGGCAACCGTTATCAACTCTTTGGCGTTGCAGGATGCTTTGGAAAACTTAGAGGTTCCGACCCGTGTGCAGACCGCTATTGAAATGCGTCAGATTGCAGAACCCTACATTCGTCGCCGTGCTATCCGCCATATGGAAAAAGCAAGAGTCGTTATTTTTGCCGCAGGTACCGGTAACCCCTATTTCTCCACCGATACCACCGCTGCTCTGCGTGCTGCGGAAATCGAAGCAGATGCTATCCTGATGGCTAAAAAAGGCGTAGATGGTGTTTATGACAGCGACCCGGCAGTTAATCCGGATGCGAAGAAATTTGATGAGCTGCCTTACATCGAGGTTATCAAACGTCATCTCAGCGTAATGGATTCCACTGCAATCAGCCTGTGCATGGATAACAACATTCCTATTGTAGTATTTAATATTGATGAACCGGGTAACATTCTGCGTGCTGCTGCAGGCGAAAAAATTGGTACCCTGGTAGGAGGTAAGGAATAATGGCAACAGTTAATGAAATTATCAGCGGTATCGAGAGCAAGATGGAAAAATCCGTTGCTGCTCTGCGTGTGGATCTGGCAAGCCTGCGTGCTGGCCGTGCAACTCCCTCTCTGCTGGAGAAGGTTATGGTTGATTATTACGGTTCCCCGACACCTGTAACTCAGGTGGCAAGCGTAACCGTACCGGAACCGCGTATGATTGTTATTCAACCTTGGGAGAAAAACATTCTGAAGGATATCGAAAAAGCAATTATGAAATCCGACCTCGGTCTGAACCCGAACAGCGACGGTATCTGCATTCGTCTGAACCTGCCGCAGCTGACCGAAGAGCGTCGTAAGGACCTGGTTAAGGTTGTACATAAAAAAGCTGAGGAATACCGTGTTGTAGTCCGCAACCTGCGCCGTGATGCCAACGATGCTATCAAAAAGACCGAAAAGGCTAAGGAAATCACTGAGGACGAGGCTAAGAAGGGTACTGAAAAGGTACAGAAGCTGACAGATAAGGTTATGAAAGAAATCGACGCTGCAGCTGCTAACAAAGAAAAAGAAGTAATGGAAGTATAATGGAAATTCCACAGGTTTTGGCACTGCCTCTCAAGGAGGCTGCCCGTCGCCTGGAGGCCGCAGGCTGCAGCTATGAGGTGCAGTCTCTGCTGCCGCCGCGTGCAAGCGAGGCAGACTTTGAAGGTCGCGAGGTGCGCAGATATGTAGTAAGACAACAGCAGTTGTCTGCTAATAGATTAGCTCTTACCATTGTGTATAGATAAGGAAGGAGGTGCGACGAATGGCTCTGAAAATTGATAAGGATTCTTGCGTAGGCTGCGGTACTTGTGCTGCTACCTGCCCCGTTGGCGCTATTACTGAAGTTGACGGTAAATACGAAATCGGTGAAGACTGCGTAGAATGCGGCGCTTGCGCTGCTAGCTGCCCGGTTGGCGCTATTGAGTAATTCAAGACTGCAATGCAAAATCAGGAAGGCGGCCTCCCGCAAGAGGGAGGCACGCCTCTTCTTTAATCAGGGGAAAAGTAAAGAAAACTAAAAGCAAGTTACAAATTTTAGCGAAAGGCTTGATGCTTGTGTTTAGAGGCTTTTTTCAAACAAAAAATAAGACTAAGAATAATATCGTAATGCATACTGAGGATCTGGATATGCAGAATATTCCTCAGCATATTGCTATTATTATGGACGGTAACGGTCGCTGGGCTAAGGCTCAAGGCAAGGTGCGCACCTTTGGCCATCAGGCCGGAGCGGAAACACTGAAAACTATTGTCCGTGCAGCTGATAAGCTGGGAGTTAAGGTTATCAGTGCTTATGCATTTTCGACAGAAAACTGGAAGCGTCCGGTGACGGAAGTAAACTTCATCATGGAGCTTTTAAGCCGTTATCTGACCAATGAGATTGACGAATTTAACGAAAATAACGTACAGGTGCGTTTTATCGGCTCGCGTAAAGGTCTGCCAGAGATTGTGCAGCAGAAGATGGAGCACGCAATAGAGGCAACGAAAAACAACACCGGTATTATTTTGAATTTGGCTATAAACTACGGCGGACAAGCAGAAATCCTGCATGCTGTGCGTACTATTGCGGCGGAAGCTGCCAACGGTACTCTGGCCGTAGACGATATAGATAATAATGTAATTGAAAACCATTTGTATACCAAGGGCCTGCCTGCGCCGGATCTGCTTATCCGTCCGGGTGGTGATTTGCGTATCAGCAACTTTTTGCTCTGGCAGATTGCTTATGCGGAAATCTGGACGACCAAGGTGTTCTGGCCGGAGTTTACACCGGATCATCTGGTGGAGGCGATTTTGGCTTATCAGGGGCGCGAGCGCCGTTTCGGCGGCCTAATCAGCCGGTAAGACACCATATACGTCGTCAGTTCTCCTAGCAGTACGAGTATGTACGGCGTCGTCGCCCTTCCTCGTCTCCGGCATCTTCCCGGCTGCCTAGAGAAAGGTGAAAATAGGTAAGACGCCATATACTTCGTCAGGGCTCCAATTAATTTTATAATTCAAAGAAGGATGTATTTTAACTATGTTAACACGTATTATTACCGGTGTAATCGGTATTATTGCGGCAGTCGGCATTATCACCAAGGGTGGTATGCTTTTTAATGCTGCTGTTGCTGTTTTGGCTGCTGTGGCCTGGTACGAATACCACAAGATGGTGGAGAACAAGGGCTATCATGCCTACACGCTGACCGGTGGCGTGGGCGCACTGCTGATGGTGCTGGTTGCCGGCGCAGGCTATTATTTTGAGCTGGAGGGCGTTTATACGTTGGCATTTATTGTGATGCTCACAGCGCTGTTCTTCATTTTCAGTACGATTGAGGGCCTGTGGCTGCATTGCAACAGAGGCGAGCAGCATTGGGCAGAAAACAGTGCGCTTACTGCCTGGGGCATGCTGTACTGCGGTCTTTTGTTTGCGCACATTATTTTGCTGCGCACCTTTGACGGCGGTCCGCATATCGATTTGGGCTTCCGTGTATTTGAGTACGGCGAAATCTGCCTGTGGATTGTGCTTTTGGGCACCTGGGCAAGCGATACCTTTGCTTATTTCTTCGGTCGTGCCTTCGGTAAGACACCGTTCTGCAGCGTCAGCCCGAAGAAATCCTTTGAGGGCGCTGTTTGCGGCTTTGTAGGCTGCTTTGTGACCGTACTGTTTTTATGTATTATCTGCTTGGGCATTGCCCTGTGGCATGCTGTGGCAGTGGCGCTGGCGGTGGCAATTTTTGCTCCGGTCGGCGATTTGATCGAATCTATTGTCAAACGCAGCTTTGATATTAAGGATTCCGGTAAGATTTTCCCCGGTCACGGCGGTGTGCTGGACCGTTTCGACAGCCTGCTGTTTACGGCACCGGTTGTGTATTACCTGCTGATGATTATCAGCGCTTTATCTATGTTTCAAGAATAGAGGATAGCAAATGAAGAATATTTCTATTTTGGGCAGTACAGGCTCTATCGGTCGTCAGACCTTGGAGGTGGCTGCTGCCAATCCTGAAAAGCTGAAGGTACGCGCGTTGGCTGCGCATAAAAGCGATGAGCTTTTAGAGCAGCAGATTAAGCAGTTTGAGCCTGATATTGCCGTTTTGACGGATAAGGACGCTGCTAAGCGCTTGGCTGACCGCTATCACGGCAAGACGGAAATCTTAGCCGGGGAGGAAGGCCTTCTGACTGCCGCTACCTACGAGGGAGCGGATACGGTGCTTGGTTCTATGGTAGGCTATGCCGGCCTGCGCCCGACGTTGGCTGCTATTGCCTGCGGCAAGAACATTGCGCTGGCGAATAAGGAAACACTTGTTGCTGCCGGCAGCATTGTAATGGAGGCTGTGCGTAAGCATGGTGTAAGCCTGACTCCTGTGGATAGTGAGCACAGCGCTATTTTCCAATCTCTGCGCGGCGGTACGCAAAAGGAAGTCAAGCGTCTGATTATTACGGCGAGCGGCGGTCCCTTCCGCGGCAAAAAACGCAGTGAGCTGAAAAATGTAACTTTGGCGCAATGCCTCAATCACCCAAATTGGAGCATGGGGCAGAAGGTAACGCTTGATTCCTCTACACTGGCCAACAAGGGCCTGGAGGTTATGGAGGCACATTGGCTGTTTGATATGCCTTATGATAAAATTGCGGTCGTTGTGCATCCTCAGAGCATTGTACACAGCTTGGTAGAATTTTGCGACGGCAGTGTGATTGCTCAACTGGGTGTGCCTGATATGCGTTTGCCGATTCAGTTCGCTTTGAGCTGGCCGGAGCGCTATAATTACAGCTTTGAACAGCTTGATCTTGTTGCTGCGGGTAACCTTACTTTTGAAGCACCTGATTTAGAAGCATTTCCTTCCTTGAAGATTGCTATTGACTGCGGTAAGGCCGGCGGCACTCTGCCATGTGCCTTTAATGCTGCCAACGAGGAGGCTGTATATGCCTTTTTGGCAGGCAAAATTAAATATCTGGATATCCCTTATATCACTGCTACGGTTACAGCGCAGCATAACAATGTTCTGCGTCCGCAGCTGGAGGATATTGAAGCAACGGATGCCTGGGCGCGTGCTGCTGCCAAAGGGGTTATTGCTAAATTATAGACTGAAGGCCGGCAAAGCTTGCCGGCTATCGTAAGGAGGTAAAATGCTAACAATATTAGCCGCTGTTTTTGTTTTTGGTGTGCTGGTTACGGTACACGAATTCGGTCATTTTATTACGGCGAAGCTCACAGGTATGCGTGTTGATGAATTTGCCATCGGCTTTGGTCCTAAGCTGTATCAGCAAAAGGACGGCGATACTCTGTACAGCCTGCGGGCTATTCCGTTGGGTGGCTATAATAAAATCGCAGGCATGGATCCTGACGATCCGCCTGAACCGGGAACCTTTAAATCTAAGCCGATACCGTCCAGAATGCTGGTTATTCTGGCAGGTGCGCTGATGAATTTCCTGTTGCCTATTATTCTTTTCAGCGGTATTTTTATGCTGGAGGGCAGACAGGAGCTGGTGAATGAGCCAATCCTGGGCACTGTTGTAGACGGCATGGCTGCGGAAAGAGCAGGCCTGCGTAACGGCGACCGCATTCTGACGATTAACAATAAGCCTGTCGCTACCTGGACGGATGTTGTTACCAATTTGCGTGCGAGCGGAACTAATCCGGTAACGCTGACTGCAGAAAGTAAGGGCGCTGTAAAAAGCTACACCATGACTCCCGTGTATGACAGAGAGGCAGGCCGTCCCTTAATCGGCATCAGCCCTAAGTTCAACAAGGTCAGCCTTGGCTTTTTCGGCTCGATTAAAGAAGGCTGCGTCTATACAAAAAATATTATCGTTTCTATGCTGAACGGCCTGTACAAGATTGTTTCCGGTAAGGCTCCGGCTGAGGTGGCCGGTCCTATCGGTGTGGCGCAGATGGCCGGTCAGGTGGCGGAAAAGGGCATGCTGCCGTTGATTACCTTTGTTGCCTTTTTGAGCATCAATCTGGGCGTTATCAACCTGCTGCCGCTGCCGGCTCTGGACGGCGGACATTTTGTACTGCTGCTTTTGGAAGGCCTGCGCGGTAAACCGCTCGGCAGCAAGGCTATGACTAACATCCAGATGGTTGGTATTGCGCTGATTTTAGCGCTGACAGTATTTTCCACCTTTAAAGATATAACACGTTAAGAGGTGAACGAAAGTGATAGAACGTAGAAAAACCCGCCAGCTGCACGTAGGCAGCGTGGCTGTGGGCGGCGATGCTCCGATTGCCGTTCAGTCTATGACTAACACACATACAGACGATGCTGCTGCAACCTTGGAGCAGATTCAGCGTCTGGCAGATGCAGGCTGCGATATTATCCGCTGTGCCGTGCCTGATATGGCAGCGGCGGAGGGCCTGAAAACTATTTGTAAGGAAAGTCCGGTTCCTGTCATTGCCGATATTCATTTTGATTATAAGCTGGCTCTGGCAGCGATTGAAGCAGGTGTTGACGGCCTGCGCTTAAACCCCGGCAATATCGGCGGTGAAGAAAAGGTGCGCGCTGTGGTGGAAGCAGCGAAGGAACGCAATATTCCTATCCGCATCGGTGTAAACGCCGGCTCTCTGCCGAAGGATTTGCTGGAAAAATACGGCCATCCCACCGCGGAGGCTCTTGTGGAGGCGGCTTGGCGCCACGTGCGCATTCTCGAAGCGATGGATTACCGTAACATTAAGATTTCACTCAAAGCGCATGATGTGCCGCTGACACTGGAGGCTTATCGTCTGATGGCAGCGCAGTGTGATTATCCGCTGCATGTCGGCATTACGGAGGCAGGCACTGTCAACAGCGGTATTATCAAATCCGCAGTAGGCATCGGTACGCTGCTTGCCGAAGGCATCGGCGATACTATTCGCGTTTCGCTGACCGGTGACCCGGTGAACGAGGTGCGTGTAGCGTATGACATTCTGAAATCCCTTGGCCTGCGTGAGCACGGACCGACCTTAATCAGCTGTCCGACCTGCGGACGCACCCGCATCAGTCTGGAAAAGCTGGCGCTGGAGGTTGAACGCCGTCTGGCGGATGTTGAAGAACCCATTACGGTTGCCGTTATGGGCTGTGTGGTCAACGGACCCGGTGAAGCACGTGAGGCTGACGTCGGTATTGCCGGCGGCATCGGCGAGGGACTGGTATTCCGCAAGGGCGAAATCCTGCGCAAGGTTCCCGAAGATCAGCTTGTAAGCGAGCTTTTTGCTGAAATAGATAAAATTTTACTTGAGAGGAAGGTATCCCGTTAATGAAAGTTTCTAAAATGTATGCACCCACTCTGCGTGAGGTTCCGTCCGAGGCTGAAATCCCGAGCCATCAGCTGCTGCTGCGTGCCGGTTTTATGCGTAAATCCACCAATGGCATGTACACCTATCTGCCACTGGCTTGGCGTGTTATTAAAAAAATCGAAAATATTATCCGTGAAGAGATGGACCATGCAGGCTGCCAGGAAATCATGATGCCGATTATGCAGCCGGCAGAAATCTGGAAGGAAAGCGGCCGTTGGGACGCTTACGGTGCAGAAATGGTACGCTTGAAGGACCGTCACGGCCACGAATACTGCCTTGGTCCTACCCACGAGGAAATGGTTACTACTCTGGTTAAGAACGATGTGCGTTCCTACCGCCAGCTGCCGCTGAACCTGTACCAGATTCAGGACAAATTCCGTGACGAACGCCGTCCGCGCTTCGGCCTGATGCGCAGCCGTGACTTCATTATGAAGGATGGCTATTCCTTCGACCGTGATGAAGCAGGTCTGGACGTTTCCTATAAGGCTATGTATGATGCTTATGACAAAATCTTTACCCGCTGCGGTCTTAACTTCCGTCCGGTAGAAGCAGACAGCGGTGCTATCGGCGGTACCGGTAGCCATGAGTTCATGGTGCTGGCAGACAGCGGTGAAGCAGAAATTACCTACTGCACCAAATGCGATTACGCTGCCGATATCGAAAAGGCAGAGCTGTATCCGATAAAGGCTCCGGCAGAAGAAATGCAGGAGCTGAGCGAGGTTGAAACTCCGAACTGCAAGACTATTGCCGACGTTTGCGCTTTCCTCAACGCTCCGATTGAAAAATCCGTAAAAGCTGTTGCATACCAATGCGAAAAAGGCCTGGTACTGTGCTTCGTTCGCGGTGACCACGAGGTTAACGAAACCAAAGTACAAAACACCGTAGGCGCAGTTGAGCTGGAAATGGCTGAGGCAGAGCTGTTGGCTAAGGCTGGCACTGTCGGTGGTTATATGGGCCCTGTAGGCCTTGATCCCGAAAAGGTTATTATCGTTTGCGATGCAACCGTTATGAATATGCACAATGTTTGCTGTGGTGCTAACCATGAAGGCTTCCACTACATCAACGCTAATCCGGGCCGTGACTTCACTCCGACCTACGTTGCCGATATCCGTCTGATGGCTGAAGGCGATCCCTGCCCGCACTGCGGCGCTCCGATTGCTAAGGCTCGCGGTATCGAAGCAGGCCAGGTATTCAAGCTGCACACCAAATACAGCGCAGCTATGAAATGTACCTATCTGGATGAAAACGGCAAAGAGCAGCCGATGGTAATGGGCTGCTACGGTATCGGCGTTGGCCGTACTATGGCTGCCTGCGTTGAACAGAGCCATGATGCCGACGGCATGATCTGGCCTGTTGCTATTGCTCCGTATGAAGTACTTGTTGTACCTGTAAACGTAAAGGACGAAGCATCCTTTGCTAAGGCTGAGAAAATTTACAACGAGCTGCACAAAGCAGGCGTTGAGGTTGTTATCGACGACCGCAAGGAGCGTCCGGGCGTAAAATTCAAGGACGCAGATTTGATCGGCTATCCGCTGCGCGTAGTTGTAGGTCCTAAGACTCTGCAGACCGGCGAGCTGGAAGTAAAAGTTCGTAAGACCGGCGAAGTAAGCATGCTGCCGCTGGACGGTGATTATATCACTGCTATCAAGGAGATGCTGCAAAAGCTGTAAAAATAACTCAGTTCCCGTGTCTGCGCCCGGCGCAGGCAGAGGGAACAGAAGCTGTGAGGTGATACTGGCATGGATTTAATTAATACTTCTTTTTTGCATAACAAAGAGGTTGTTATGGTTATCAGGCTGGTTGTTGCTGCAATTCTCGGCGGTATTGTCGGTATAGAAAGAGGCAGTGGTGACCGTCCTGCCGGTTTCCGTACACATATTCTTGTGTGCGTGGGCTCGGCGCTGTTTATGCTCGTTTCGCTTTACGGCTTTGATGATGTCTATCCTCAGACTGCCAAGCTGGAGGAGGATATCGGCCAACGCCGTGACTCGGCGCGTATTGCAGCCCAGGTTGTCAGCGGCATAGGCTTTCTCGGCGCAGGTACCATTCTGCACGAGGGTTTAACTATTCGCGGTCTGACAACTGCTGCCAGTCTGTGGATGGTTTCCGCAATCGGCCTTGCTGCCGGCAGCGGTATGTACTTCCTCAGCAGCGTGGCAACCATTATCACCATGATAACTCTGGTTACATTCCATACCTGGGAAAAGCGCTTTGCTGCCAACAGCCGCAGTGACCGCCAGTTTATCCGCATCATTACTACAAACCGTTCCGGTGCTATCACCGATGTTACCGGTTATCTGTCGCTCAACGGCGTGCAGGTAAAATCACTGAACGTAAAGCGTGATAAGGAAAAGAATCGTCTGGTGTTGGAGGTCTTTCTGAAGCTCGGCAAGACTGCGCCCGATGGCGGAGATTTGGTTAGAGGGTTGCAGGGGATTGAGGGTGTTGTTGGTGTCGAAAACATGAGATAACCTATAGCACGCCATCTGCGTTGTTGCGTCGCCTCGACGTACTAAAAGTACGCCGTCGGCATCCGCGCCTAGCATCTGACGCACTCTAGCTTATCTCAGAAAAATAGAAGATAGCACACCATCTGCGTTGTTGCGTTGCCTCAACGTACATCATAATCCAACAACTTCTCCCGTCATTATTAGGAAAGGATTTAATGTGAATAAAAAATATTGCCTGATTCCTGATGAAGAAAAATTTTATAGTTTTTTAGCTTCGATGACCTTTTCCTCGGTGGAACTGATGCAGCTGAAGCTGATGCATATCAATCAGATTTGTGTAGACGAGTCTGCCTGTCAGTGGGAGGTGCACTTTAGCTGTGCCGCCCATCTTACCGGCGGTTTGCTGCAGAAGGCGGCGCAGCAGCTTGCAGCCGCTTTTTCTTTGCAAAGCGTAGATATGATTTGCGACGGCGATGGCTCCAAATGCCAGGTGATGCAGCGTGAGCCGCAGGCAGAGGTAGAGATTACCGACTGCACCGGCGAGCCGCTGCCGGAGGAAATTCCTTTACCGCCGGAGCCGCCTGATATTGAAATCGGCGAAACTCTGCCGCCGGAGCCTCCTTGTGAAGTGTCCTACAACAATCCGGAGGAGGACCCCGAGTATCTGCAGGCCATGGCAGCCTTATACGGTGAAAAGAAGGCTGACGGCCAGCTGTGGGGCAAAAAAATTAAGGGTACGCCACGTAAGCTGGATACCGTGACAGAGGAAGAGCGCAACGTTGTTATCGAAGGCACCTTTGTCAAAAGTCTGGATAAGGACGGTGCGCTGCAGACCTTTATTGATAAGGAAACGCGCGTGGGTTCTATTGTGCTTACCTTTAACGTTAGTGATGATACCGGCGGTATTTTCGTTAAGCTGCGTTTTGACAAGCGTGACGGCGGCGATCCTCGCAAGGAATGCAACGAGTTCAAAAATCTGCTGAAGCCCGGTATGCGCCTGCGTCTGCAGGGTGATGTTGCGCCAGACCGCTTTGCCTTTGACGAGATGTGCATGGTGCCTCGCGGCATTATGAAGCTCGATGCTAAGGAGGAGCGCATGGATAATGCCGAGGTCAAGAGGGTTGAGCTGCATTGCCATACGAAGATGAGTAAGCTTGATGGCCTGACGCCGATGGAGGGCCTCGTCAAGCAGGCAATCCGTTGGGGCCACAAGGCTTTGGCGATTACCGACCATGGCGTAGTGCAGGCCTTTCCGTTCTGCTTTGATGCGGCGGAGGGCAGTGACCTGAAGCTGATTTTCGGCATGGAGGGTTATCTTATCAGCGACCGCCAGACGAAGGACGATGCCGTTGATACGGAAAATCCCGATGCTGCGACTAAGGGTAAGAGTAAAATCAGCAGTCACCATATTATTATTCTGGCGAAGAATGAAATCGGTCTGCGTAACCTGTACCAGCTCGTTACTATCAGCCATCTGCGTTATCTGAATAAGCGTCCGCTGCTGCCGCGCGCTGTTATCGAGGAGCATCGTGAAGGTCTGGTTCTCGGCTCGGCCTGCGAGGCGGGCGAGCTGTATCGCGCGGTGCGCTTAGGTGCGAGCGATGAGGAGCTGGAGGAAATAGCCGGCTTTTATGATTATCTGGAAATTCAGCCTACGGGCAATAACCAGTTTTTGGTGCGCGAAAATTACTGCACGGAGGAGGATTTGCGGGAGCATAACCGCAAAATCTATGAGCTGGGCAAACGCTTGGGCAAGCTGACTGTAGCAACCTGCGACGTGCATTTCCTCAATCCTGAGGATGCGCAGCTGCGTGCGATTCTGCAGGCCGGTCAGGGTTATAAGGATGCGGATTTGCAGCCGCCGCTGTATCTGCATACTACAGAGGAGATGCTTGAGGAGTTCTCTTATCTGGGAGAGGAAGCAGCCTACGAGGTTGTTGTTACCAATACCAATAAGATTGCGGATATGATTGAACGCATTAAGCCTGTTCCCGACCGCGATCAGTTGTATTCGCCTTCTATTCCCGGTGCGGAGGATGCCGTGCGTGATTTGTCCTATGCCAAAGCGCATGAATGGTACGGTGAAAAGCTGCCGCAGATTGTTGAGGACCGCTTGAAGATGGAACTGGACGCTATTATCGGCCACGGCTTCTCTGTATTGTATTACATTGCGCATAAGCTGGTTAAGCATTCTATCGACCGCGGTTACTTGGTAGGCTCGCGTGGCAGCGTAGGCTCGTCCTTTGTTGCTACGATGTTGGATATTACCGAGGTTAATGCGCTGAAGCCGCATTACCGCTGTCCGAATTGCCGTCACAGCGAATTCTTTATGAACAATGAGGTAGACAGCGGCTTTGACCTGCCGCCGAAGGATTGTCCCGAATGCGGTACGAGGATGCTGCGCGACGGTCACGATATCCCGTTCGCGGTTTTCCTGGGCTTCCACGGTGATAAGGTTCCTGATATTGATTTGAACTTCTCCGGCGGTATCGATCCCGATGATCCGTCCGCTATGTCCGACCAGAGCGTAGCGCACAAGTACACCGAGGAGCTTTTCGGCCGCGATAACGTTTGCCGCGCCGGTACGATTGCTACCATCGCCAATAAAACGGCGATAGGCTTTATCAGAAAATATTACGAGAGCAAGAATCTGCATGTGCATCCGGCGCATGTGGCTGCGCTGGTTGAAGGCTTTGCCGGCATCAAGCGCACTACAGGACAGCATCCCGGCGGCATCATGGTTGTGCCGCGTAATATGGATATCCATTATATTACGCCGATGAACCGTCCTGCCGATGATAAGGATGGCACTACGATTACTACTCACTACGATTATCACAGCATCAATGATCGTCTGGTTAAGCTGGATATTCTGGGCCACGATGATCCGATGGTTCTGAAGATGCTGGAAAAATATCTGCAGGAGGACGTAGATCCTAACTTTGATCCCAAGAAGATTCCTGTGGGCGATGAAGAAACGATGCGTATCTTCCAGGATACAACCTCCCTCGGCGTTACGCCGGAGCAGATTGACAGTGCCGTAGGCACCTTCGGTATCCCAGAATGCGGTACGAAGTTTGTGCGTCAGATGATCAGCGACGTACAGCCGAAAAAATTCAGTGAGGTTGTGCGTGTATCCGGTTATTCGCATGGTACGGACGTATGGCTGAACAATGCGCAGGATTTGATTAAGGAAGGCAAGCCTGTTGCCGAAACTATTTCTACACGTGACGACGTTATGACGCACTTGATTTCCAAGGGCGTGGAACCCAGTCTGGCGTTTAAGACGATGGAGCACGTGCGTAAGGGCAAGGCGGCGAAAAAAGGTCTGGAGCCGAAGATGCTCGAGGCTATGCGCGCAGTAAATATTCCCGAATGGTATATCAAGTCCTGCGAAAAGGTACAGTATCTGTTCCCGAAGGCGCACGCCGTTGCGTACGTTCTTATGGCCTACCGTATTGCCTATTGCAAGGTGCATTATCCGAAAGAGTTTTATGCGGCGTACTTTACGGTACGTGCCAAGGATTTTGACTACACCCATGTTTCCAAGGGCAAGAGCTATGTAAAGAATTTTATCAAGAATGTTTACCAGCAGGGCTTCAAGGCTTCGCCTCTGGATAAAACGACTGTCACCTATCTGGAGCTGGTAAATGAGATGCTGGAGCGCGGTCTGAGCTTTGATAAGATGGATTTATATAAGTCGGACCCGATTAAATTCCTGGTTACGGAAAACGGCCTGCGTCCGCCTTTGGCTGCCTTGGGCGGTGTAGGTGAAAACGCTGCCAAGAGCATTGCTGCGGCGAGGGACATCAACCGGCCGTTTATCTCTCAGGAGGATTTGCGCCAGCGTTCCGGTGTCAACAAGAGTGTCATCGAAAAGCTGGCAGACATGGGCGTTTTGGGCGATTTGCCGGAAAATAACCAGATTGATTTGTTTGCCTGAGATAGGAGATACATATGCAAAAAATAATTTTGGCCTATAATTTTACGCCTGAGCGTCTGCAGGCGCTGAAGCTGATTTGCATGATGCTGCGCACACAGCTGCGCGCCGTGACGCGTGAGGAGCTGCTGCAGCCTGTAGGCTATCTGGCAGGCTTGCCCGAGGTGGCGTCTGTCAGTGAGGCTTACAGCGGTGACGAGGGGCAGGAGGAAATGCTGCTCATGTGCGGCTTCAGCCGTCAGGATCTGGACAGGCTGCTGGCTGCCATTAAAAAGGGCAAGCTGCGTCAGGTGGCGCTGAAGGCGATGCTGACACCCACCAACTGCACCTGGAGCGGCCTGCAGCTTTTGCAGGAGCTTAGCCAGGAGCATGCTTATATGCACGGTAAAAATGCAGGCAAATAAGCAAAATTGCCGCTGCCTGTAGTTTTACTGGCGTTAAAGCGCTTTCTCTGATATAATTAGGCATGATAAACTTTAGCTACATTTAGGAGGATAATAATAATGGCAAAAGATAGTTCCTTTGACGTTGTTTCCCAAGTTGATATGCAGGAAATGGATAACGCTGTCAACCAGGTTAAGAAAGAGATTGACCAACGTTATGATTTTCGCGGCAGCAATGCTTCCATCGAGCTCGGTGAGAAGGAAGTAAAAATTGCAGCTGAGGACGAGTACAAGCTGGGCGCAATTTTAGATATGCTGCGCCAAAAAATGGCTAAACGCGGTATTCCTCTGCGTTGCCTGGTTCCGGGCAAGATTGAGCCCGCTGCCAAAGGCACCGTTCGCCAATCTCTGGAAATCCAACAGGGTATTTCCAAAGAGAACGGCAAAAAAATCGTGGCAGCTATCAAAGCTTCCAAGCTGAAGGTAACTGCTCAGATTCAGGATGACCAGGTACGTGTTGCCGGTGCGAAAAAGGATGACCTGCAGGCTGTTATCCAACTGCTTAAGGCCGGAGATTTCGGCGTTGATCTGCAATTCATCAACATGCGCTAAGCATTCGTCCACGGTTTGGAAAAGAGTGGAGCAAAATGACAGAACACAAAGACTTTGACAAAAAGAAAATCAATGACGGCGAGCTGCAGAAGTATTCCGGAAGCTACAGCGAGGAAGGCCTGCTGCATAAAATCAGCCGCTACGGTGCTCACATCGGCATCGAGCTGCTGTACAAGGTCGTGCAGCTGTGGTGCGTACTGCAGAAGCCGGAGGTTCCTGCGAAGGAAAAGGCGTTGATTATGGGAGCTTTGGGGTATTTAATCGCTCCCCTGGATTTTGTGCCGGATATGACGCCGGTGCTGGGATACAGTGATGATCTGGTGGCAATTACCTTTGCGCTGCTGAAGGTGCAGGGGTATATTGATGAAGAGGTTGATGCCAGAGCCAAGGAACTGTTGGCGAAGGTTTTTGATAAGGATGTCGTTGCGAAGCTGTAATTACAAGCAAGAAGGCACATTGCCTTACTCACATTTATGAGTAAAGAGTAATGTGCCTTTTGTTTTCAAACTATGCTTTTTGCTTAATATTAAATTGCTGTTGCTCTCTATCTGTTAAATTAACCAGAAAAACACAGCTTTTTTACTCAAAATGTGCTACAATATATTTACGAAAAACGAAGGGAGTGTTTCGTATGTCTGAAGTATCTCAAGAAACTATGATGTTCAAACGTGAGCCGGAAAAGCTGAACGTTGCCGAAACTATAAAAGAAGTATATGCTGCCCTGGAAAAGAAGGGCTATAATCCTGTGGACCAGCTGGCAGGCTATCTGCTGAGCGGTGACCCCACTTATATCACCAGCTTTGAGGATGCACGCACCAAGCTGCGCCGTCACGAGCGCTATGAGCTGATTGAAGAGCTGGTAAAGAATTATCTGCAGCAGATTAACAAATAAAAGGAGAAATTGACTTAATGCGTAAAATGTCCCTTGATGTAGGAACAAGAACTATCGGTATCGCTGTGAGCGATTTGCTGGGCATGATTGCCAACGGCGTGGAAACTATTCATCGTACTACCGAAGAACGCGACTATGCCCGCATTGCCGAGCTGATTGCCGAGCATGAGGTAGATACATTGGTTGTAGGCTATCCCAAAAACATGAACGGCACTATCGGTGAACGCGCGCAGGCCTGTGAAGCAATGGCTGAAAAGTTACGCACCATGTTCCCGAAGGTGCAGGTTGTGCTTTGGGATGAACGTCTGAGCACAGTGGCTGCCGAAAAGGTGCTGGTTGATGCGGATTTACGCCGCAAAAAGCGTAAGAAGGTTATTGATATGATGGCGGCAGTTGTTATTCTGCAAAATTATCTGGACAGCAAGAGCTTTAAAATTTGACAGATTAGCGTCCCTATTATACAATATGTTTAGATTAAAATTGAGCTTTTTATTTATTGAGCTATGACGAAAGAGGTGCCTTTATGGAAAAAGACATTAGAGATGAAGAATTAGCAGCTATGCAAGCTGAAGGTGAAGAAGAAGTTATCTGCGTTGTTCTGACTGACGAGCAAGGCAACGAGCACGAGTTCTATCAGGACATGGTTATCACTGTTGATGATAAACAATTCGCAGTACTGGTTCCGATGGAAGACTGCTGCTGCGAGGATGACGACTGCGATTGCCACGAGCATGATGAAGAAGAAGATACCTGCGTTATCGCACGCATGGACTTTGACGAAAACGGCGAAGCTGTTTACACCGCTCCGACTGACGAAGAATATGAAGCAGTTGCTGCTAAGTATGACGAAATGTTTGAGGACGAGGAGTAATTCACAGTCAGCAATTTTACCGGACTTCGGTCCGGTATTTTTATGCGATGTGACGATGTTTTCTGATGGATATAGAAAAGCTTAAAACGCTGGTGCGCGACAATCCGGTGCAGGCTGCAGCAGGTGCTTTGGCGGTGCTGCTGATTGCCGGCGTGGTAGCATTTACAATTTATCTTAACGGACAGGGCAATAATAAGGGCTTTGCCGTAGAAGGCTCACGACTTATTGTTGTCAAGGACGGCATGACTACGGCGGATATCGCCGAGCTGCTGCATGAAAAAAAGCTGGTAAAAAATCCCGCTGCCTTTAAAATGGAGGCGCGCTGGAAGGGATTGGCTACTAAGCTGCAGGCAGGTGCCTACCAGATTGACGGCGGCATGAGCAATCAGCAGATTGTTGATGTTATGGTTAAGGGACGCATCAAACAGGTGCGCTTTACCGTACCGGAAGGCTACAGCGTGGCGAAAACTGCGAAGAAGCTGGAGGCCGAAGGGCTTGGCAGTGCTGATAAGTTTATGGCAGCGGCGAAGGATTATGCACCCTATCCTTACATGCAGACCGATGACAGCAATGTGCTGTTTAAGGCAGAGGGCTTTATCTACCCGGCAACCTATGATTTCCCGGTGGGAATCAGCGAGCAGGAGATGCTCAAAATGATGGTTGCGCAGTTTGATAAGGAAATGCAGAGCAGCGGTATTGCCAAAACTGTGGCAGAACGTAACCTGCCCTTGCGTGATGTAGTAAATATGGCTTCGATGGTGGAGCTGGAGGCAGTATTTGCCGAAGAGCAGCCGAAAATCGCCGGCGTTTTTCTCAAGCGTGTGGCTATCGGCATGCCTATTCAGTCGGATACGACCATCCAGTATCTTTTGGGAACGCAGAAGGAAGTAGTTACCTTTGCGGATACCAAAATTCAGAGTCCGTATAACACCTACCAAAATCCCGGCTTGCCTCCGGGACCGATTGGCAGTCCGGGACTGACCGCGATTAAGGCGGTGCTGCAGCCGGAGCAGACAGATTATCTGTACTTTGTTGCGGAAAAGGACGGGCACCATCGTTTTACCAAAACCTACGCCGAGCATCTGAAGGCGATTGAGGAAATAGGTTAATAACAGGTTATTACATATTTCTGCGCTGTCAGTGTGGCGGAGCAGAGAAGTGTTTTAAGGAGAATTAATGAGCAGAAATTTAGTTAAACCCGAATTACTGGCTCCTGCCGGTAATATGGAAAAAGGAAAAATGGCCCTGCTGTATGGTGCTGATGCTATTTATCTGGGCGGCAAGCTGTTTGGTCTGCGTGCCTTTGCCAACAATTTCTCTTTAGAGGAAATTGCGGAGATGGCAGAGTATGCGCACAGCCTCGGCAAAAAGGTTTATGTAACGGTAAATATTTTTGCGCACAACGAGGATATCGACAGACTACCGGATTATCTGCGCGGTCTGCAGCAGGCCAAGGTTGACGCACTGCTGATCAGCGATTTTGGTGTATGGAGCACTGCCCGTCAGGTTGTGCCTGATATGCCGCTGCATGTGAGCACGCAGGCTAATACCACCAACTACGCCGCTGTACAGGCGTGGGAGCAGCTTGGCGCTGAACGCGTTGTGCTGGCACGTGAGCTGTCCTTGGCAGAAATCAGCGAAATCAGCGAAAAAACCTCGGTAGAGCTGGAAACCTTCGTGCATGGCGCGATGTGCATTTCCTACAGCGGACGCTGCCTGCTGAGCGCCTATCTGACAGGGCGCGACGGCAACCGCGGTGCCTGCACTCAGGCTTGCCGTTGGGAATATAATATGTATAAACTGGGCGAGCAAAAGCGCCCAGGCGAATACTTCGACCTCGAGGAGGACGAACGCGGTACCTATGTGATGAACTCCAAGGACCTGTGCCTGATTGAATATCTGCCGGAGCTGATGCGTGCCGGTGTGTGCAGCCTGAAGATTGAAGGCCGCATGAAGAGCGTGCATTATGTAGCAACGGTAGTCAGCGTTTACCGCAAGGCTATCGACCAATGTTGGGCAGATATGGAGCATTACAGCGTGCCGGAAGCGTGGATTACCGAGCTGAACAAGGTTTCCCACCGCCAGTACACCACAGGCTTTGCTGTGGCCAAGCCTGACAGAAATGCGCAGGTTTACACCAGCTCGAAGTATGAGCAGACACACGATTTTGTTGGTATCGTTACAGGCTATGATGCTGAGAAAAAGCGCGCTTATTTTGAGCAGCGCAATAATGTAAAGGCAGGCGAGCCTCTGGAGCTTTTGATGCCCGACGGCAGCACTATGCCCTTTGTTTTGACAGAAATGCTGGATGAAGCAGGTACGTCGATTGACTGCGCACCGCATGCCCAGCAGAAATTTTCCGCAGCCAGCGACAAGCCGCTGCTGCAATTCAGCTTATTACGCAGAAAGGTTGTAAAAGAATGAGTGACAATGACCCCGGACCCCACAGTATGATCTACGCGCAGGTTGAGCCTGAGCGTATTGCAGATGTTAACTGGATTATGGAAGGCTATGAGCATCTGGCCATGGTGAGCACCGTAGACGGCACCAGCGGACTGATTAAGTTTTATGCTACGCCGGATACGTATTTTGATACACTGGATATTATTGAAAATATGCCGTTTAAGGTAGATGTAATCGATAATATGGAAAACGGAGTGTATCACAGACTTTGGCAGATTTAAACTGCAGGGAAAGGACTGCCGCAGGCAGCTTTCGTTTTTTCTACAATCGCATATAGTAAATAGTACAAGGCTGGGAGCGTTGCTCTCAGCCTTTTTTGATATAATGGTAACAAAAAGGCAGAACAATACTGCTATATTGTGAAAGAAGGGAGAAAAATGGAAGCTTTATATGATTACTTGTTGAAAAACTTTGAGCCCAATAAGCCTATCTTCTTAAGTGATGTTAAGACTAGCGGTATCAATTATGCTAATATCAGAAAACAGATGAAAAATCTGGCTGATTCCGGGAAAATCAAACGGTTTGATAGTGGCATTTATTTTCTTACGACTAAGACTATTTTTAAGTCAGGTTCTGAGCTTTCTCCTGATGATGTTCTTGAATATAAATATCTTTTGAGTGACAATAAGCGCTGTGGTTATATTAGCGGCCTTATGTTTTTTAATCAGCTTGGCCTGTCGACGCAGCTGCCGATGGTTTATGAGGTGGTTTCCAACAAGGCTACAAAAGACCGCCGCGAGACTACTCTCGGAGGCTCAAAGGTTGTTGTTCGTCGCCCTAAGGTGACTGTAAATGATGGGAACTATAAGATCCTGCAGTTTTTGGATCTTCTCAGGGACATTGATATGTATTCTGAGGTTACTGGCGATTCTTTAAAGGAAAAGCTTTACTGGTACATGGATAAGTCCGGGCTGACTGTCAACGAAATGAAACCTTATTTTTCTTATTATCCCGATAAGCTGTATAAGAATCTTGTGGAAACGGGGGTTATCTTTAATGGTATATTTGCATGAGGATCGTGAACAATTTCTTCAGGCGCTCAGATTAACATATAAACAGACCAGGCAGATGATGCAGATTATAGAAAAAGATTATTATGTTACTGTATTGCTTAAACTGCTAGCCGAAAAAATTCCTTTTATTGTTTTCAAAGGCGGGACTTCACTCAGTAAATGTCATAAGGTAATTCGTAGATTTTCCGAGGATATAGATCTTACAATTGATGTTTCTTTATCTTAAGGACAGAAAAAGAAAGTCAAAAAAGCAATACTTGATTCAGCTTTTGTGATTATTATTTATCTGGAAAGGTTGCTAAGCATTCTCGTCATCTTTATGACATTTATAAATTATTACCGTTGGTATCGCAAGATGATACGTTCAAAGATTTGATTAAGGAAGTGCGCGAAGTTCGAGCACAATCCTCTATTTGTTTTTCTGCTTTGCCAGATGTTGATGTAAGTGGATTGCTTAAAGAAATAATTAAGGAAAATGTTTACAGGAAGGATTATGAAAATCTGACAATACAGTTATTAGAAGAAAATATTTCGTATGATATGGCTATAGAAGCATTAAAAAAATTGGCTGAAAGCAAGTTTTTTGATTCTTAGCTTTCCCCAAAAACTCAACACCGCCCGACAGTATTACCAAGTGATGCTGTCGGGCTTTTTTACGCCTGTTAAATTTTTTACCTAAATTTAACAGGAAAAAATTCGGCTTTGCGTATATAATAATGCATAAGAGTATTGATAGGTGGTGTTTTGCATGATTTTCTGCGTGGAGGATGAACAAAATATTTGCGAGCTGGAGGTTTATACCCTACAGTCCGTTGGCATGGAGGCACAGGGCTGCGGCAGCGGCCGAGAGCTTTTCGCTTTGCTGGAAAAGCAGGTGCCTGAGCTGATTGTTTTAGATATTATGCTGCCGGATGAGGATGGCGTAAGCATTCTCAGACGTTTGCGTGCTGATAAACGTTATTCGAATATCCCCGTGATTATGGCTACAGCCAAGGGCTCGGAGTTTGATAAGGTCAAGGGTCTGGACAGCGGTGCTGATGATTATATTGCTAAGCCCTTCGGTATGCTGGAGATGGTGGCGCGCATCAAGGCTGTGCTGCGCCGCTGCGCAGCACCACGCCGCGATGAGGACGACGAGGAAACTATCCGCATCGGTCGCCTGGAGGTCAAACAGATGGAGCATAAGGTGAGCGTAGGCGGCAGTGAGGTTGTGCTGACTCTGAAGGAATACGAGCTGCTGCGTAAGTTTTTGCAGCATCCGGGTATTGTCTTTTCGCGCGACAAGCTGCTTAACGATATCTGGGGCTATGAATTCAGCGGTGAAACTCGCACCGTTGATGTGCATATCCGTACTCTGCGCCAGAAGCTTGGTGAGGCAGGCGAGCTGATTGAAACTATCCGTGGCGTTGGCTACAGAATGGCGGCCGTAAAATGAAGCAGAGGCTTTTTCGCAGTATACTGCTGCTGACAGGGGCAGCGGTAGGCCTTGTTTTGCTGCTCTTCTTCTGGGTTTCCTGCCAATATATTACGCAGGACAGCTTCGCCAGCCTTAAGCGTGAGGCTAATCTGCTGATTGTGGCTGACGGAGAGGGCAATGTGCCGGTGAGCGAGCTGCAGCGCTTGCAGCTTACCGACCGCGTAACGCTGATTGCACCTGATGGTCACGCTTTGTACGACAATTATGCGGATGCCAAATCTATGGAGAACCATCTGCAGCGCGAGGAGGTGCAGGAGGCACTGAAAGGCGGTGAGGGCCGCAGCCAGCGTGCGTCCGAAACCTTGGGCAAAAACATTCTGTACTATGCCGTGCGCTTGCAGGACGGCAATGTACTGCGCCTGTCGCGCACGAATGACGCCGTTTTTCAACAGTATAAAATAATTCTTGGTTATTTTGTGCTGCTGGCACTGGCAGTTTTGTGCGGTGCCTTTTGGGCAGCCAAAACAATTACCGCCAGAATACTGCGACCATTGGAAAACCTTAATCTGGAGCAGCCTGATTCTGAAGCTGTAGTTTACCCTGAGCTGAAGCCGATTGTGGAGTATTTTGAGCTGCAGCAGGAAAAGCTGCAGAAGGAAATGCGCCGTTATAAAAATAAAAAACAGGAGCTGAAGGCCGTAACCAATAATATGGATGAAGGCTTGCTGTTCCTTAATCCGGTTTGGGAAATCGAATCGATTAATAAAAGTGCCGTAAAATTCTTTGGCAAGGAAAAGCAGGAGCTTTTGGGAACGAGCTTTTTTATGCTTGATGACAGTGACGAAATCCGTCAGCTTTTGGCAAAAATTGAGCAGGAGGGCAAGGGGCGCCTGGTAATCAACCGCGGCAGCAGCTATTATCAGCTAAACGGCAGCAGAATTACCGATAAGGGCTTTGTGCTGCTGATTATGGATGTGACGGCGCGTACTGCTTCGGAGAAAATCCGCCGTGAGTTTTCGGCTAACGTTTCGCATGAGCTGAAGACACCTCTGCAGTCGGTGCTGGGCTATTCGGAAATTATGCTCAGCGGCCTGGTGAAGCCGGAGGATACCAAGCGCTTTCTGCAGAAAATCAACGATGAGGCGCACAATCTGCTGCGTCTGATTGACGATATCATGCAGCTGTCGAAGCTCGATGAGCTGACGCATGATATGATGGAGGAATTTACGCTGCAGGATGTGGCGCAGAGTGCGCTGGCACGACTGAAGGACAAGGCATGCAGATTGCAGGTCAGCCTGCAGCTTGTTGACAGCACCGGCGGCGACAGCAAGCTGCTTGGTATTTCTTCTCTGATGGAGGAAATTTTCTTCAACCTGTTGGATAACGGTCTGAAGTATAATCATCCCGGTGGTGAGGTTACGCTGCGCCTGAGCGAAGGAGAAAATAAGTATACGGTGAGCGTAGCTGATACCGGTATGGGCATTCCCGGCAGCGAGCTGCCGCATATTTTCGAACGCTTTTACCGTGTCGACCGCAGCCGTCATAAGGCGATTGAGGGTACTGGCTTAGGTCTTTCCATCGTCAAGCACGGCGTCGGCTTCCATGGCGGCAGCATACGTGTGGTGAGCACTGTAGGGCAGGGGACGGAGTTCATCATGAAGTTCCCCAAACCGAAGTATGAGGCGGAAAAATAAGCGCTTTATTTATGTATACAACACAGAGCGCCTAAGATGTGATACAATAGGAGCAGTACTATGAGTGCTGCTCTTAATTTATTTTGAAGGAGGACGCAGATATGCGAGTTGTTTTAACTATCGTAGGCAAGGATAAGGTAGGTATTACCGCTAAGGTGAGCAATGCTTTAGCAGAAATGAATATTAACATCATCAACATCAACCAAAACATTATGCAAGGCTTTTTCAATATGGTGCTGATTGCTGATATGGCAGAGGCTAACGTGCCTATTGCCGAAGCAGGCGACAAAATGGCTGCTTTGGGCGAAGAAATCGGCGTAGAAATCCGTCTGCAGAGCGAAGAAATTTTCAGCGCAATGCATCGTATATAGGAGGCTGTCATGTTATTTAATACTGACGATATTTTAGAAACTACGCGCATGATTACCCAAAATAAGCTGGATGTGCGTACTATCACCATGGGCATCAGCCTGCGTGATTGCGGTCATCCGGATATCAAGGTAACAGCGCAGAAAATTTATGATAAGATTTGCCGTAAGGCAGAGCATCTGGTAAAAACCGGTGAGGATATCGAGGTTGAGTTGGGCGTGCCCATTATCAACAAGCGTATTTCCGTAACGCCGATTTCCATGGTTGGGGAAAGCTGCGACAGCAACGATTATGTACCGCTGGCACAGGCTTTGGACAACGCAGGCAAGCAGGTTGGCGTTAACTTCATCGGCGGCTTTTCCGCTCTCGTGGACAAGGGCTATACCAAGGGCGACCGCAATCTGATTGCGTCTATTCCGGAAGCATTGGCAGTTACCGACATTGTTTGCTCTTCCGTAAGCGTTGGCTCTACCAAATGCGGTATCAATATGGATGCTGTAAAACAAATGGGCGAGGTTGTAAAGGCTGCTGCCGAGCGTACTGCTGACCGCGATGCAATCGGCTGTGCTAAGCTTGTTGTATTCTGCAATGCTGTGCCTGATAACCCGTTCATGGCAGGTGCCTTCCACGGCGTAACCGAACCGGAAAGCGTTATCAACGTTGGCGTAAGCGGACCGGGCGTTGTTAAATACGCACTGGAGCAGGTGCGTGACGGCGATATCGGTATGGTAGCCGAAACGATTAAAAAGACTGCCTTCAAGATTACCCGCGTCGGCCAGCTGGTAGCACAGGAGGCTGCACGCCGCTTGAATACCCAGTTCGGCATTATCGACCTGTCTCTGGCTCCGACTCCGGCAATCGGCGACAGTGTTGCGCATATTTTGGAGGAAATCGGTCTGGAAAGCTGCGGCGGCCCCGGCACTACCGCTACCCTGGCTATGCTGAACGACGCAGTTAAAAAGGGCGGCCTGATGGCTTCCAGCTATGTTGGTGGCCTGAGTGGTGCGTTTATCCCCGTAAGTGAGGACGCCGGTATGATTGCTGCGGTAGAACGCGGTGCTCTGTCCTTGGAAAAACTGGAAGCTATGACCTGCGTATGCTCCGTTGGCCTTGATATGATTGCTATTCCCGGTGATACCACGGCAGCTACTGTTTCCGCAATTATTGCCGATGAGGCTGCTATCGGTATGATTAACAATAAAACTACTGCAGTACGTCTGATTCCTGTTCCGGGCAAGGACGTAGGCGACCGCGTTGAATTTGGCGGTCTGCTGGGTTATGCGCCTGTTCTTGGCGTGAAGAAGTTCAGCGCTGAAAAGTTCATCAACCGCGGCGGACGTATTCCTGCACCGGTAAGGAGCCTGACGAACTGATGCGCAAGGCTCAAAGAGAAGCTATTCTGGCCAAGCTGGAGGAAACCTACAAGGGCAGCAAGACGGCGCTGAATTATAATTCACCGTTTGAGCTTTTGGTAGCTGTAATTCTTTCGGCCCAATGTACGGATGAACGCGTAAATGTGATTACGGCGCGTATGTTTCCGCGTCTAAATACGCCGGAAAAAATGGGCGCGCTGACGCAGGAGGAAATGGAAGCGGAAATCCGCGACTGCGGTCTGTATCATGCCAAGGCCAAAAACCTGCTTGGCATGTGTCATATGCTGACGCAGCGCTTCAACAGCGTGATTCCGAATGATATCAAAACGCTGATGGAATTACCCGGCGTGGGGCAGAAAACGGCGAACGTTATCGCCAGCATTATCTATAACATTCCGGCGCTGGCAGTAGATACGCATGTTTTCCGTGTGTCGCACCGTTTGGGATTGGCAAAGGGCAAGGACCCGCTGGCTACCGAAAAGGAGCTGGAAAAAATTATTCCGCGTGAAAAGTGGAGTGACGCGCATCACTGGTTTATCTGGCATGGGCGCAAAATCTGTAAGGCACGCAAGCCGCTGTGTCGCGGCTGTGTGGTCGTAGAGGAATGCCCGTTCAAAGAGAAAAACTTTGAGTAAGTCTGCCTGGTGCTAAACGCGTAAGCGTTTACAGGCGGTGCTTGCGGTAGAAGTGCGGACATAGGTGATAAATACAAAACGAAGCAAAAAAGGCCTGCGGCCCGTAAGGGTTGCAGGCCTTTCGGCATGCGTTGATTTACTTTCCTTGTGTCCGCAGAAGATGGACTTTTTTGGTGGATTTTATGCTGTCTTTTTATGACGCACACAGTTAGCAATAGCTTTGCCTTGCTATGAGTGCAGTTCACATTTTTGTCAAGAAATTGTCTACTGTGACAAAAATATTTTACATTCTTTTCTTTGTAATAATTATTAAAGTATAAAATATATAAAAGAGAAAATTCTAACAACTATGATTAATGCGTAAAAGTGACGAATGAAAAATTGTTTATGAATATTTTACTATTTAGTGTCTTTATGAAGAATACGAAAGTTTGACGTACGGAGACGAAAAGAGTACAATTAAAGCAGGTAAAGGAGACGAACTGCTAAATTTTCAAGGCCTTGAATTTTAGTACCACCTTATCTGAGTTATATTTGATTAACGAAATGCTTTTAACGAGGATTAAGCTTGCGTCACTGTGGCGCAGCGTGGAAAAGGGGGATTGAAAATGAAAAAGAATAGAAAGCAAACTGCTTTGGCAAAGTGCGTACTGGCGACAATCATGGCAATGGGCATGATGGGTTATACTACCGTGTGGGCTGACACTCCTACCCCATCCCCTGTTGACACGGAAGTTTCCAGAGACACTGCAGGACAGATTTATGCTGCGGAGGCTCATAATGCTACCGGATATTTCTGGACGGATTTAGGACATGCGCAGGTACAGATTGGCTCCGGCGAGCAGATTGAATTGTTCACACCTTTTATTTATCATACTAAGAATGATCAATGGAATCCGCAAGGCGATGGTTACAGACCTGTACATACAGGTGATAATTCCGAAATGCAGTGCAAGGAGTCTATGGCGCAGATTTCTGTAGGTGAATTTGACAGAATTATCAAATCTCTCTATACAAATGATATTACCATGGCAAAGACCATTTACGGTGAAGCAGGCCAGGCAGGCCTGAAGGATACAGTTATTAAAGCGGTTAGAGCAACTCCCGGTCAGGGCAAGACAGTCAATACCTATGAGTTGGTAAGATCTAATGATGAGGTACTTGCTGCAGCCATTGTTGATACCGATACCAAGATTACAGCCAATAAATTGACCTTTGCAGACGGCACGCTGACTTCCAATATTACTGATAATGCCGGCGGAGTTTACACCGACAGCGTAGATGGCATTGCTTCTCAAGGTTGGGTAAACAATAAGCTGGAGAATATTGTTGATACTAATACTATCAATACCGGTATGGAAGGAAGCCTGGATGAATATGGCAAGCTGACGGTAAAGGTTAAGGATTCCGACCAGCACAGCGTGCAGGCAGAGGTAGATGGCATTGCTTCCCGCAGCTGGGTAACCAATCAGCTGGAAGGCATTGCCGGGACTGATACTGTTACTACCGTAGAAGCAAAAACCAATATGCTGAAAATCACCGATGAAGGCACCAATGGCAATCATGCGTATAAGGTTGATATCAACGGCGACCAGCTGGGCGATTTTGTACAGCAGTATGATACTAACACCGTTACTACCGCACAGGCAGACGGCAAAGGTTATGTAAATGTTGCTGAAATGGTTGATGATAACGGTAATTACAATTACACCGTGGGTATTAACGAAGATAAGCTCATCAATACCATTAAGGATAATGATACCAACACCATTACTACTGCTGAATCTGTTCACGATATCATTACTGTAAATAATAGCATGGAAGGTCAGGAAGACGGTAAGAATTATCAAATCGGTATCAATGAGGACGCTCTGAAGGGCTACATCAAGGAAACAGCACAGGATACCGATACTGTTACTACCGTAGAATCTAAAACCAATATGCTGAAAATCACCGATGAAGGCACCGATGGAAACCATGCGTATAAGGTTGATATCAACGGCGATCAGTTAGGTGATTTTGTACAGCAATATGATACTAACACCGTTACTACCGCACAGGCAGACGGCAAAGGTTATGTGAATGTTGCCGAAATGGTTGATGATAACGGTAATTACAATTATACCGTAGGAATTAATGAAGATAAGCTCGTTGAAACTATTCAGGCAAATGATACTAACACCGTTACTACCGCACAGGCTGACGGCGACGGTTATGTAAATGTTACCGAAATGGTTGATGATAACGGTAATTACAATTATACCGTAGGAATTAACGAAGATAAACTCATTCAAACCATTCAGGAAAATGATACCAATACTATTACTACTGCAGAATCCGGTCATGCTATCATTACTGTAAATGACAGCGTAGGCGGTAGCGGTTTGGATGATAAGAATTATGTAATTGGTATTGATGAAGATGCTTTGAAGGGCTTCATTCAGGAAAACACCCAGGATACTAATACCGTTACTACCGTTGCTGTAAATACCAATATCCTGACGATTGAAGATAATGGTGAAGACGGCAACCATGCATATGAGCTTGGCATTAATAGCGAACAGCTGGGCGATTTTGTTAAGCAGTATGATACTAACACTATTACTACCGCGCAGGACGATGGCAATGGTTATGTAAATGTTGCTGAAGCTGTTGATGCAGACGGTAACTACAAATACACCGTAGGGTTTGATGAAGCTAAGCTCATTAACACTATCAAAGAAAACGACACCAACACCGTTACTACCGTAGCAGATGATGGCAAGGGTTATATTGGAGTAACCGACGCAATGGATGCTGACGGCAATCATAACTATACTGTAGCATTTGATGAAGGCAAGCTGATTCAGACCATTGAAGCGAAGGATAAGTTCGTTAACGGCGGCAGCATCGGTGCAGACGGCAAAATCACTCTTAAAGTAAGAAACGGCGAAGATGTTAAGCTGGATGGCCAGCTGAAGGATGCACAGCTGACTGAAATTGAGAGAGACAAGGCAGCCGGAACCGCTACTCTGGTAGTAAAAGACGGCTACACCAATGAAGAAGTACGCAGACTGACGATTGACGATATCGCAAGCAAGGCACAAAACGATAAAGAGCATGCTGAATTCAGAGAGCATTTCAGCGAGCTTGATCATCGTGTTGACAATCTCGGCAGCCGCGTTGACAAGGTTGGCGCCGGTGCTGCCGCTCTCGCAGCGCTGCACCCGATGGATTTCGATCCCGATGACAAACTGACCTTTGCAGCAGGCTACGGCAACTACAAGGGCAGAAACGCTGCTGCGGTAGGTGCGTTCTACCGTCCGGATGAAAAGGTTATGCTGAGCGTAGGCGGAACCTTCGGCAATGGCGAGAATATGGTGAACGCAGGTATCTCCTTCTCCCTGGACCGTACCGCACGCGTAAGCAATTCCCGTACGGCGATGGCTAAGGAAATCGTAGATCTGAGAGCTAATGTAGCTAACCTCACCGCGCTTGTAGGTCAGCTGACCGCAGGCATGGGCGGCACGATTGAGATGGACAGAATGAAGCTCTTCCCGGATGTTCCCGAAAACCACTGGGCTTACGAATACATCGGCCGTCTGGCGGCAGCAGGCATCGTTGAGGGTTATCCTGACGGCATGTTCAACGGCAACCGTATGATGAGCCGCTACGAATTCGCAGCAATGCTGTACAGAGCGCTTGAAAAAGGCGTGAAGCTGGATCACAAGCTGGTTCGCGAATTTGAACCTGAAATGGGCCGCATCCATGTTGCCCGTATCTCCGGTGCGGATGGCGACAGAGGAAAGATTGAACGTGTACGCGTATACGGCGGCGACAATCGTGACCACTACGGCAGCAAGCTGAAATAAGGCTAGATGTATAGCTTGAGCTTTACATAACACTCCCTTTTCTATACTAAAAAGAGGAGAACACCCAATCTCTTATAGGATTGCAGGTGTTCTCCTCTTACTTTTGTTTTACACAGTGTTTTGCTTAATCCCAGCGCTTGAGCATGTCCTCAATAATTTCCTTATTGGTTTTGCGGCGCTTCTTCTCGTAGTTACGGAAGTTGTTATCTCTGTGGTCGGTGGAGTAGTCGGCGTAATCGAAGTCATCGTCGCTGCGTTCGTAGCTGCGGTTGTAGTCGCCGTGGCCATCGTCCAGGGAGAGGGGGATTTGCTGTGTGTAGGTATAGGGTTGTGTGTACATGATTGACCTCATAGATTTTGGAAGAATTGGATGTGCAATTAATATATCCTTACGCCTGGTTTTCGAGAGAGCCTCTCCTTGGGGAGAGGTGGCATCGCAAAGCGATGACGGAGAGGGGATTTCTCTAAAGCAACGTTGCCGGCTTTCCCCTCTCAGTCACCCTATCGGGTGACAGCTCCCCCTAGGGGAGCCTTCTCTTGCCCTATTGGTAATGCATCTTGCCTCTCTAATGAAGACATTGCAGTTTGCGAGTCGTTTTCTTCTTCCCGTTTCCTATTACATATAATTATGCTCTTTTACATGGTCGGAGTGCAGCAGCTGCTCTGCTTTTTCACTCAGCGGTTTTTCCAGGAAGTCTTTATAGAGCTCCTGTACATCCGGATTGTTGTGGGACTGGTGCAGAGGACGGTTGCTGTCGATGGTATAGAGCTTATTGCCAAGTACGTCGGCACGCTCTTCGCCGTCATGAATCGGCTGGCCGCCGCCGCCAACGCAGCCGCCGGGGCAGGCCATAACTTCCACGAAGTCATAATGAACCTTGCCTGCTTTCAGCTCGTCAAGCAGCTTGCCTGCATTACCCAGACCGCTTACCGTGCAGGTACGCAGAGTTGCGCCGCCGAGGGTGAATTCACGTACCTTGCGGCCTTCTGTGCCGCGGACGTCGGTGAAGGCATCTTCGGGAGCTTCCTTGCCTTCGATTACATGGTAGGCAGTACGCAATGCTGCTTCCATTACGCCGCCGCTGGCACCGAAGATAACTCCGGCGCCGGTGCTCTGGCCCAGCGGATTATCAAAGGGCTGTTCGTCCAGCATTGCCGGGTTGATGTGCTCGGCACGCAGCAGGCGGATAAACTCGCGCGTGGTGAGTACAATATCTACATCATGGGTGCCGCTGCTGCGCATAGAGAAGAGAGCGGCCTCGCGTTTTTTGGAAACGCAGGGCATGATGGAAATAGAGCAGATTTCCTTCGGCTTCAGGCCCTTCTTCTGTGCAAAATAGGATTTTGCCAGCGCACCGAAAATCTGTTGCGGAGATTTGGTGGTAGAAAGGTTAGGCACGAAGTACGGATGAGTTTTGTTTACATAGCTTACCCAGCCGGGGCAGCAGGAGGTGAACATAGGCCAGCTGTGGTCCTGCGGCTTTTGCAGATGCTCTAAAAGCTCGCTTGCTTCCTCCATGATGGTAACGTCGGCAGCGTAGCAGGTATCGAAGACATAATCGAAGCCGATTTTCTTCAGTGTTGCTACCATGCGGCCTTCGGTTGCCAGCTCGGGCGGCAGGTTAAAGGCTTCGGCCCAGGCGGTGCGTACTGCAGGTGCAACCTGTACTACGGTTACCTTATTGGGATCGGCCAATACGTCATAAATTTTGGGAACATCGTTACGCTCCTTCAGCGCGCCAACGGGGCAGTGGGTGATACACTGACCGCAGAGGCTGCAGTCACTGTCCTCAATGGAAACATTGCCGGCAACGTCTACGGTAGTACGGGCACCGGTGTTCTGCACATCCCAGATATGCAGCTTTTGCACCTTGTCACAAATCTGGACGCAGCGCATGCATTTGATGCATTTTTTGGAATCGCGGATGAGCGGGAACTCCTGGTTCCAGGGAGTGTCGACAACATCGCGCTCATAGGGAATATCGTAAATACCAAGATCATTGGCCAAAGTCTGCAGGCTGCAGTTGCCGCTGCGCACGCAGGTTGCGCACATGCAGTCATGCTGGGATAAAATCAGCTCCACGTTGGTGCGGCGGATGCTGCGGGCCTTAGGGGAGTTGGTATAAACTACCAGACCTTCCTGTACCGGAGTGGTACAGGCGGTAACTACACGGTTCTGTCCCTGAATTTCAACTACGCAGACCTTGCAGGCACTGATTTCGTTGATGCCTTTAAGATAACACAGGCGGGGGATTTCGATGCCGACAGTGGCAGCAGCCTGCATGATTGTTGTCCCCTGGGGAACGGAAACTTTTTGTCCGTCGATTGTCAGGTTTACCATTTTAAGGTTCTGCCTCCTTTCAGTGTGCTGAAGCCGAATTTGTCGCAGCGCAGGCAGCGTCCTGCTTCCTGGCAGGCTTCCTGCTTGGTCATGCCGCATTCAATCGGCTCAAAGGTATGTTTACGTTCGCCTGCTTCGGTTTCGTGCATTTGGATACGGCCGCAGGGACGTTTATCGTCAATAGACGGGTCGGGAATAACTACATCACAGGAAATGGTGTGATTATAGCCCAGATATTCATCAATATTAGCGGCAGCAACCTTACCGGCAGCAATAGCACGGATTACGGTTGCAGGACCGGTTACGCAGTCGCCGCCGGCGAAGACGCCTTCATTGTTGGCAAGCTCACTGCTTGAGAGTGCGGAAATAGTACCGCGTTTGATTTTGATGCCGGCTTCCTCGAACGGACGCAGCTCAATGCCCTGACCGATAGCAACAACGATAACGTCGCAGGGAATGCGCTCCAACTCTACGTCAGCGTGAATCGGACGTGCACGTCCCCAGGCATCGATAGGACCGATGATTTGCGGTTCAGCCCAGAGAGCGGCCACATTACCTTCGGCATCTGCTTCAATGTGATGCGGAGCCTTTAAGCCGTACAGCTCAGCGCCCTCGGCAATAGCACCTTCGATTTCTTCGGGCAGCGCTGTCATGTCATCCTGACGACGGCGGTAGGCGATGATAACCTTTTTGGCACCGAGACGGATGGAGCTGCGGGTGCAGTCCATAGCAACGTTGCCGCCGCCGATAACAACAACGGTTTTATCCTTAAAGTCAGGCATTTTTTCCTCACCGATGTTGCGCAGCATTTCTACCGCACTGATAACACCGTGGGAATCCTCGCCTTCAATACCGATTTTTTTGTCGGTGTGAGCACCGATGGCAATATAAACCGCGTCAAACTCCTCACGCAGCTTTTCGAAGGGGATATCGCCCTCCTCGTTACCGATTCTGGTGTTGAGATGTACTTCTACGCCGGTGGACAAAATAGCGTCTAGGTCCTCCTGCAGGCGTTCACGCGGGAAGCGGTAAGCAGGAATGCCGTAGCGCAGCATGCCGCCGAGCTTGCTCTTTTCTTCGAACACAACAGCATGATGGCCCATCAGCTCCAGATAGTAGGCTGCGGACATACCGCTGGGGCCACCGCCGATGATAGCGATACGTTTGTTGGTAGCAGGCTGCTTTTCGGGCAGCGGAACAGTGTTGCTGGGCGCGTTATCGACAGCCATACGCTTCAGACCGCGGATATTGATAGGAGCATCAATCATGCTGCGGCGGCAGCGTGCTTCACAGGGATGCTCGCAGATAAGACCGCAGGCAGTCGGGAAGGGGTTATCCTTGCGGATGAGCTTGACAGCGTCGGCATAACGGCTTGCGCCAACCAGTGCAATGTAACCGGGGATATCAACCTGTGCCGGGCACAAAGCAACGCAGGGAATAGAATGATGGACGTTGACAGAGCATTTGCCCTTCTTTATGTGGTTAATGTAATCTTCACGGAAGCCTTCCAGACCGGCCAAAACCATTTTGGCTGCTTCGAAGCCGATGGCGCAGTCAGCGCTGTTGGCAACATTTTGCGCAGTGCTTTCGATTAAATCCAGAGTGTGCATGTCAGCCTTGCCGGCGAGCACGTCTTCCATAAGATTCTGCAGCTGCGCGAGGCCTACACGGCAGGGTACGCATTTGCCACAGGTTTGTGCGTGGCAGACTTTGAGGAACGACAGCTGCAGGTCAACAGGGCACAGTCCCGGGGGGCTGGCGATGATGTGTCGTTCCAGGTCCTTGTACAAGCGCTCGACCGTAAGCTGTGCCTGGTCGGGTGTTTCGATTCTTAAACGGCTCATAATTTTCCTCCAAAAAGCATACACTAAATATATAAAGGTATAAACTATATTATACAGAAAAAAGCTGAATTTCGCAATAATAAAGAAGATAGTTTTTATGTAACAATCTGAGCAAAACAAGCTCGCAAGCGCTTTTTTCGTCTGCTGCCGCAGCAAAGCATTCTTGCGGAGGCTATGCTTTTTTTGCCGTATTTTTTGTGTTATACTAATACTGAGCTTTTTAGAATTAATGCTGTCGGCAGAACGTTTGCATCCGGCAGCTTAAAATATTGGAGGGTTGGATATGCAGCTTACTGCTACACATTATATAAGCCTGGCTGTAACGCTTCTGGTGACGCTGCTGCCGGGGCTTTTGGCAGCCAAAAGGGTGAAGTCTGCCGATGATTATAACGTAGGAGGCCGCAGCTCGGGCGCAGGCCTTGTCGCGGGCACGATTATCGGCACGATTGTCGGTGGCGCTGCTACCGTTGGTACGGCGCAGCTTGGCTTTAAGCTGGGGCTGACGGCTTGGTGGTTTACGCTCGGCAGCGGCATTGCGCTTTTGCTGATGGCGGCGTTTTATGCTGTGCCCTTGCGCCGCAGCTCACTGACCACCGTAGCGGAGTATCTCGTTACGGATTATGGCAAGCCTGCGGGGTGGCTGGCGACCTTCAGCGCCTGCGCCGGTATTTTTTTCAGCATCGTAGCGAGCACGCTGACGGCGTTGCATCTCATTGCAGGCTTGTTCGGCGTACCGCTTTTGGCTGCAGCGGCCATTGTTATCGCTGTTACTTTGCTGCTGGTGTTTTTCGGTGGCCTCAGCAGCAGCGGAATGGCCGGGATTTTTAAGATTGTGCTGATTTTCGCCAGCATTTTCGTCGGCGGCGTGATGGCCTACGCCGATATGGGACATTGGCAGGGCTTGACGCAGAGCTTTGCGGCATATCCCTGGTTCAGCCTTTTCGGACGCGGCGTGGAGGATGGTCTTGTCAGCCTCGGTTCGATGATAGTGGGCGTTATTTCTACGCAGACCTATGTGCAGGCGCTGTTTTCGGCGCGCGATACCAAAACTGCAGCTGTTGGCTGCTGTGCTGCCGCACTGATAGTAATTCCCGTGGGATTGCCGTCAGTAATGATCGGTATGTTCATGCATCTGCACCATCCGGAGATAAATTCTATTGACGCACTGCCGCTGTATCTCGTTACCTATCTGCCGCAATGGCTCGGAGGTATCGGCCTGGGCGCCGTGCTGCTTTCGGCCCTGGGCTCAATCGCAGGCCTGGCGCTGGGCGTAGGTACGATGATTTCGCGTGATATCGTCAGCAAAATCTGGCTTAAGGCTACGGCTGCAGGCCAACTGTGGGCAAGCCGCCTGAGCGTGCTGGCCGTTTCTGTCACTGCGATGGTGTTTGTCTTTATGCACCTTGATTCGTCGGTGCTGGAGTGGAATTATCTCTCCATGGCGCTGCGGGGAAGCGGTATCTTTCTGCCGCTGACGTTCTGCATTTTCTTCCCGGGCAGGGTGCGCGCTTCAATGGGCGTGGCTGCTATGGGTGCAGGCATTTTTGCGGCGCTTTTCTGGAAGCATATCAGCCCGTGGGAAATCAACAGTCTGTTGCCGGCGCTCGTGTATAATCTGTTCTTTTTACTTATCGGTCTGGCATGGGGTAAAAAAGGGGAATAGAAGCGAAAAAGCTGCTTTTACAGCAAGCGGTTTGCTTGCAAAAAGCAGCGTAATATGCTATATTATAGACAAAGGACAACCGCCCACGTCGGTGGGTTTCCAAAGCTTTTATTGCGGAAGAACCGCCCTGTCACTAGGCAAAGATTAAGGGCGGTTTTCCTATGTCTGGGTTATTTACTGAACTGAAAAATAAATGTCAGCAACGCCAGAATGAATACGCCAAAGGCCATCAGGTCCTTAAAGTCGTAGTTCTTCATAGGCATCACATCCATTCTGTTGGAGAATGATGGCAATGCCACCCGTAAGCACGATTGTCCAAAGTCTGAATATATTGTAACATAGATAAAGAGAACATACAACGAACGAATTGTGAATTCACGGTTGTATGTTTTTTCAGTTTTAGGCAGGAATTTTATCTGTAATGCTAGAATAGTTTTACATACATTTGCCGCAGATTTGCGCGGCAGCGGTCTTTTAATTTAAGGAGCAAGAGATGACAAAACGCTTTACTCATTTACATGTACATACGGAATACAGCTTGCTGGACGGCGCTTCGAAAATCCACGAGCTGGTGGCCTACGCTAAGGAGCTGGGCATGGACAGTCTGGCGATTACCGACCACGGCGCAATGTACGGTGCAGTGGAATTTTATCAGGAGTGTACCAAGGCAGGCATCAAGCCGATTATCGGCTGCGAGGTTTACCTGTCCAAGGGCTCGCATCTGGAAAAAAATAACCGCGGCATGTACCATTTGATTCTGCTGGCGGAGAACGATACAGGCTACCATAACCTGATGAAAATCGTTAGCATTGGTCAGCTGGAGGGCTTTTATTATAAACCGCGCGTAGACAAGGACGTGCTGCGAACGTATCACGAGGGCGTTATCTGTCTCAGTGCCTGCGTTGCCGGCGAGGTGCCGCAGATGATTTTGCAGGACAACCTGGAGGGAGCACGTCGCTGCATTCAGGAATATATCGATATTTTTGGCAAGGAAAATTACTTTTTGGAAATTCAGGACCATGATCTTGATGAGGAGCACAAGGTCAGCGCGGAGCTGAAGCAGCTGGCGCAGGAGTTCGGTCTTGGCCTGGTAGCGACAAATGATTTGCATTATGTGCAGCAAAAGGATGCCGCAGCGCAGGATATTCTGCTGTGCATTCAGACGACCAGCACGGTTGATGAGCCGGACCGTATGCGCTTTAACAACGACAGCTATTATCTGAAAAGCTATGATGAGATGGAGGCGCTGTTCGGCGATTGTCCGGAGGCTTTGAGCAATACCAATAAAATTGCTGACCGCTGCAACGTGAAGATGGAGTTCGGCCATCTGCTGCTGCCGGAGTTCCCGGTGCCGGAGGGCTTTGATGCCGTGAGCTATCTGCGTCACCTGTGCGAGGAGGCCTTGCCTAAGCGCTACGAGGTTGTGGATGAGAAGGTCCGCAAGCGTCTGGATTTTGAGCTGGACATCATCAACACTATGGGCTATGCTTGCTATTTCCTCATTGTCTGGGATTTTATCAATTATTGCCGTAGCCATGATATTCCGGTCGGTCCGGGACGCGGCAGTGCCGCAGGCAGTATCGTGGCCTATCTGCTGCGCATAACGAATATCGAGCCCTTGCGTTACCATCTGCTGTTCGAACGCTTTTTAAATCCTGAACGCGTCAGCATGCCTGATATTGATACCGACTTCTGCTATGTGAAGCGTAATCAGGTGCTGGATTATGTAGTGCGCCGTTACGGACAGGAGCGTGTGGCGCAGATTATTACCTTCGGCACACTGCAGGCGCGCGCGGCAGTGCGCGACGTCGGCAAGGCGTTGGGCATGAGCTACGGCGAGGTAGACGAAATCGCCAAGCTGATTCCGCGTGAGCTGGGCATTACGTTGGAGAAGGCGCTGAACGGCAGCAAGGACTTCCGTCAGGCATATGACTCGCGCCCGGAGGTCAAAAAGCTGATTGACCTTGCGCAAAGCGTGGAGGGCCTGCCGCGTAACGCAGGCACGCATGCCGCCGGTGTTATTATCGCGCCGCATAATATGAAAAATTACGTACCGCTGCAGCAGGGCAGTGAGGGTGGCGTCATCACCCAGTACGATAAAAATAAGGTAGAAGAGCTTGGTCTGCTGAAGATGGACTTTTTAGGCCTGCGCACGCTGACAGTTATTGGTGACTGCATTCGCTTTATCCGCGAAACTACGGGTGAAGAGGTTGATATTGATAATATACCGTTGGCAGATGAGGCGACCTGCGCAATGCTGCGCCGAGGTGAAACGGCCTGCGTTTTCCAGCTGGAGTCGGCTGGCATCACCAAGCTGGTTATGGATTTGGCTCCCGAAAGCTTTGAGGACCTGATTCCGTTGGTGGCTCTGTACCGTCCGGGTCCTTTGGGCACCGGTATGGCAGAGGACTTTATCGCCGGCCGTCACGGACAGCGCACGGCGAAGGTATTACATCCGCTGATGGAGCCTATTTTGAAGGATACCTACGGCGTTATTCTGTATCAGGAGCAGGTTATGCAGATAACCTCCGCACTGGCAGGCTTTACGCTCGGTCAGGCAGATATTCTGCGCCGTGCGATGGGCAAGAAGAAGGCCAAGGAGCTGGATTCTATGCGCCAGTCATTTATTGACGGTGCCAAAAAGCTGCATGATATCCCCGAAGAGCTCAGCGACCAGATTTTCTCGCTCTTGCAGCACTTCGCCGGTTACGGCTTCAACAAATCACACTCCGTAGCCTATGCGCTGGTAGCCTATGAAACCGCTTATCTGAAGGCGCACTGGCGTCCGCAATTCTATGCGGCCTTCCTCAACAGCATTATCGGTGATGCGGATAAGGTGAGCTGGTATATCAACGTCTGTCGTAATGATAATGTCAAAATCCTGCCGCCGGATGTCAACGAAAGCGGTCACAACTTTACGGTACATAAAAATTCGTCTATCCGCTTCGGCCTGGCGGGCATCAAAAATACTGGTGATGCCGCAGTAGATGCCATTATCAGCGCCCGTAACGAGGGCGGTCCGTTCAAGAGTCTGACGGATTTCTGCTGCCGTGTGAATATGCGCGTGGTCAACAAGCGTGTTATCGAAAATATGATTAAATGCGGCGCAATGGATTCCTTCGGCGCCAGACGCTCGCAGATGCTGTCTATTATGGAGCAGGCGGTTGATTTGGGTGCCGCCTGCCAGAGGGACAAGGCTAACGGCCAGCTGGGGCTGTTCGGTGACGATAGCTTCGGCGTGACGGAAATCAAGCTGCCGCCGCTGCCGGAAATCCCCAAGCAGCTTATTCTGCAGAACGAAAAGGAAATTATCGGCTTTTACGTTACCGACCATCCGCTGAGCGATTACAAGCAGATGCTGCAGCGCTTCATGCCGCTGCACCAGTTCGGCGGTGAAACGCAGGTACAGGACGGACAGTTCGTGCGCGTGGCCGGTATTATTACGGACTGCACAATTAAAAATACAAAGCGCGGTGATACGATGGCCGTTCTGACGCTGGAGGATTTCAGCGGACGCTTCCCGGTTATCGTTTTCCCGCAGGCTTATCATACAAATGTCAAGGATATCTATGAGGACAGTATTGTGGCGATTGAAGGACGCTTCAGCGTGGATGAGCGTGAAAGCAAGATTATTGCCAACAGCGTGCGCGCTCTGCCGTCCAAGCCGCCTACGGAAATCCGTCTGCGCATCGAAGCGCATCTGGAAAATCCGCTGGTGCAGCGTGAGCTGATGCAGCTGTTTCAAAAATACAAGGGTGATGACTGCGTATACCTGCAGCTGATGGGCTCGCGTAAGCTTATCAAGACAACGCCTAACTTCTGGGTGAACAGCGAAGCACCGGGCTTTGCCGAGGATGTGGTCAAAATACTTGGTGAAAACTGTGTGGTAAAGAAAGATTGATGTAATTATTTGAGCTGTTTTTCATAAACTTTCATGATATACTTGCAAGTTTAAGTACAAAAATGCTAAAATAAAGAGAAGAATGTAAAAAAGCCGGAGCAGCAGCTCCTGTAATAAGCTTAAGGAGGCAGCAAATGAATATTCTCGTTTGTTTAAAACAAGTGCCGGATACGGCAAAAGTAAAATTTAACCGCGAAACCAATACCTTAGACCGTACGGGTGTAGAAAATATTATGAACCCCTATGACCGTCAGGCATTGGAGGTAGCACTGTGCCTGAAGGATAAGGAAGGCGCTAAGGTAACTGTACTGACCATGGGCCTGCCCCAGGCAACCGATATTCTGAAGGAAGCAATCGCTATGGGCGCTGATGACGGCGTTCTGCTGAGCGACCGTGTTCTGGGCGGCAGCGATACTCTGGCAACCAGCCTGGCTCTGGCTGCTGCTGTAAAACATCTGGGCGAGTTCGACCTCGTGCTCTGCGGTAAGCAGGCAGTAGACGGCGACACCGCACAGGTTGGCCCGGAAATGGCAGAGCATCTGGGAATTCCTCAGATTACCGGCGCTCTGAGCCTGAGCTATGAAGACGGTAAATTTGTTGTTGTCCGCGAAAACGAAAACTATCAGCTGACTCTGGCTTGCGCCGCACCACTGCTGGTTACCGTAACCAAATCCGAAAAAGAGCCGCGTTTTGCCAGCATTAAAGGCAAAATGAAAGCACGTAAGGCTCAGATTCCTACTCTTACCGTTGCTGACCTGGATATTGATCCTGCAACCGTAGGCCTGAAGGGCTCTCCGACTAAGGTTAAAAAAGCCTTCACCCCGACCCCGCCTGAAATCAATGGCGAAATCATTACCGAAGCAGATGCTGATGCAGCAGTAGATATGCTGTTTGAAAAGCTGGTTAAGGCAGAGGTTATTACCCGCTAAGGTGAACCATGCTGATAAAAGTAAACAGGCAGCTTTGCTGTGGCTGTGAGGAATGTGTGGCGGTATGCCCGATGGGCGCTGCAACGCTGCGTGAGGGCAAGGCGCAGATTGATATGCAGCAGTGTGTCTGCTGCGGTGCCTGCATCCGCGAATGTCCCATGGAGGCTATAGCTATTGCCGAAACTGACGATACTGAAGATAACGAATAGGAGTGTGTAAATATGTGGGTTATTGCTGAACAGGAAAATGGTCAGCTGATGAATGTTACCTTTGAGCTGTTGGGCGCTGCCAAAGAGCTGTGTGCCAAGCTGGAGGAAAAATGCTGTGCGGTACTGGTGACCGCTGCTGCAGGCGAGCTGCCGCAGCAGCTGATTGCTGCCGGCGCTGATGTTGTTTATGTTGTTGAGGATGCTAAATACGCAGATTATGATACCGAGTTATATACCGATGCTATCTGCCAGCTGTCCAAAAAATATGATCCGGCTTCCATTATGTTCGGTGCTACCGATGACGGGCGTGACCTGGCTCCGCGTGTTGCAGCACGTCTGCATACCGGCCTGTGCGCTGACTGCACTGCTCTGGATGTAACCGATGACAAGCTCGTTGCCTGGACTCGTCCCGCACTGGGCGGCAATATCTGCGCTACCATCATCTGCGACGTTAACCGTCCGCAAATGGGTACCGTTCGTCCTAAAGTATTCAAACCGGCAGAAATGGACAACAACCGCACCGGTGAGGTTATTGCCTTCACTCCGGAAGCAGGCGCTGTAAGCCGTGTTGAACTGGTTAAAAAAGAAGCTCTGAGCAGCGAAAACGCTGTTAAGATTGATGAAGCTGATATGATCGCAGCAGGCGGCCGCGGCTTCGGCAGCAAGGAAAATTTCGACGTGCTGGAACAGCTGGCTGCTCTCTTTGAAAATTCCGCAGTAGCAGGCACCCGTGCCGCTATTGATGAGGGCTGGCTGACTCACTCCCAACAGGTTGGCCAATCCGGTAAATCCGTTACTCCGCATATCTACTTTGCCTGCGGCATCAGCGGTGCTATCCAGCATCTGTCCGGCATGAAGGACAGCGATATCATCATCGCTATCAACAAGGATGCAGAGGCACCGATTTTCACCGTTGCTAATTATGGCATCGTAGGTGATGTAAACGTAATCCTGCCGAAGCTGATTGAAAAAATCAAAGCTTACAAGGCTTAATACAATTACCTGATTTACAGGAGGCATTCTAGTATGTGGAAAACAATTTATATTGCCCACACTGAGGAACAAGCCCAAAAAATAAAGCAAATGCTGACGGAAAACGGCTTTTTGGTACAGCTGAAAAGTGCCGGAGGCAAGCATAATAAGGCTTATGAAATCTGCCTGCCGGTTTCGGAGGCAGAGGATGCCTATGAGGTTTTGTGTGAGAATAAGTTTCAGTACTGAGGAGGCGCAGTCCTGATGAAGAAAACGAAGATTATCTGTACAGTAGGTCCCAGCACGGACAATGTAGAGCTGTTGCGTAAGATGATGCTTGCAGGCATGGATTTGGCACGCTTCAACTTTTCGCACGGCAATCATGAGGATCATAGCAAAAGGCTGCAGCTGGTGCGCCGAGCAGCAGAAGAGGCCGGTAAGGTAATTGCTACGATTGCAGATACCAAAGGCCCGGAAATGCGCCTGGGCATGTTTGCCGAAAGCAAAATCGAGCTGAACGAGGGCGATGATTTCTGCCTGACTACCGAGGATTATCTGGGCGACCGCCATATGGCACACGTCAATTATGCCGGTCTGCCGCAGGAGGTAGAAATAGGCAGCAATATTCTGCTGGCCGACGGACTGCTTTCCTTAAAGGTTGTGCGCATTGACGGCTGCAAGATTTATACCAAGGTGGTCAACGGCGGTGAGCTGAGCTCGCGCAAACGTGTGGCCTGCCCCGGTATCGAGCTGAAGCTGCCGTTTTTGTCGGAGCAGGACAAGGCAGATATTCTTTTTGCTGTCGAGCATGATATGGATTACATTGCGGCATCCTTCGTGCAGAAGGCCGATGATGTTATCGCTATCCGTAAAGTGCTTGAGGAAGCAGGTTCTTCCATCGGGATTATTTCCAAAATCGAGAATGAGGCCGGTGTGCAGCATATCGATGAAATTATCGGCGTATCCGACGGCATTATGGTTGCCAGAGGCGACCTGGGCGTAGAGATACCGACCGAGGATGTACCTTTGGTACAGAAGGATATTATCGCGCGCTGCAACAAGGCGGGCAAGCCTGTTATTACGGCTACGCAGATGTTGGAAAGCATGATTAACAGCTATCGTGCAACCCGTGCCGAGGCCAGCGACGTTGCCAACTCTATTTTTGACGGCAGCGACGTTATTATGCTGAGCGGCGAAACTGCCAGCGGCAAATATCCGCTGGAGGCTGTGCAGACGATGGCTAAGATTGCCGTTCGCACGGAAAATGCGCTTGATTATGTTCATATCTTTCAGAAAAAGGGCATCAGCGAGCGCATCCATTCTACCGATGCCATCAGCCATGCTACAGTGCAGATTTCTCAGGAAATAAAGGCAGATACTATTCTTACGATTACCGAATCAGGCTTTACGGCGCGTATGATTGCCAAATATAAGCCTCAATGTAATGTTGTTGCTGTATCACGCTTGCCTGAGCGCGTGCGTGCGATGCAGCTTTATTGGGGTGTGCTGCCGCTTTTGGGGCCATACTCCACCAATACTGATGAAATGATAGAGCTGTCTTTGCAGTGTGCTTTGCATCACTCCGTGATTAAGGACGGCGCATCTGTTGTTATAACTGCCGGCGTGCCTATCGGTACTCCGGGCAGTACAAATCTGATTAAGGTGGTTACAGTGGGTACCAAACTTATCAGCGGTACCGGTATCGGCAGCAAGACTGTCACCGGCCGTATCTGCGTAGGCAGAACTGCGGCAGATTTCAAGGACAAGCTCCAAAAGGGCGATATACTTGTAGTTGATGTGCTGAACGATGAGTTTGTACCGCAGGCTGCTGCCAAGGCAGCAGCGATTATCGCCGAAGAGGGCGGCCTGACATCCTCCACCGCTATTGTTGCCGTAACCTGCGGTCTGCCTGTTATCGTAGGCGTGGAGAAAGCAACCTCCAAGCTGGCCGACGGCCTGCTGGTAACGGTGGATCCTGTTTCCGGTGACGTCTACGAAGGCGATATTAACCTGTAGGAATATGGTAACAGAACTTATTTTAGAAACATGTATTGCTCTGCGTGACGGCAGAGAACAAAACGCCTGCACAGCTTTTTCGGGTATTATTGCTGAAGCAGCAGATAATGAAGCATTACAAGCAATCAGCTGCTGTCTGCTGGTGGCCTTACGCCACCGGCAACGGCAGCTTTTTGCGGCTTGGATGCAGGAAAGCAGGCCGCGTTTGGAGCAGCTGTTGGTCAATCCGCAGCTGGCACATCAGGGCGGCAGCGTTCTGCTGCGGCTGACGTTTGCCGTGTGCGACAGGCGCCTGGATGAAGTGCGTCCTATGCTTGCACTGCTGGTGCGGTGCTGGCTGCGGACGTACGCCGGCGATACTGCAGTGCTGCAGGAATTTATGGGCGAATGGCTCAGTCTGGCGGCGCGTATGGCACGCAGGCGGTGGCGCGAGGAGACGGCGTTTCTGCTGCGTGAGGCCGGGCGCTGGCTTTTAAAGCAGCAGGACCTGCAACGGTGGGCGTGGAGCCTGCAGCAGCTGCAGCTGCATTTCGTCGTGTACGCACGCTGGGATGGCTTTGACAAGGCCTGCAGAATTTACAGGGAGCTGACGCTTCTGTACCGCCTGCTGCTGCGGCGTGTGCCGAAGGCACAACCTGCGCGGCAGACAGCGCTTCTGCAGCTGCTTTTGCGTCACCTGCGTGATGTAACCGCTAACGTATCGCGTTCGGCGATGCTGGATGATGCGGATATCTTTCGCCAATGGTACAGCTTTTTCTGGCAGCTGACTGCCGACGACAAGAGCGCCAGAGAGGAGCTGCTGCGGCTGCTGCAGCTTGCTATCACCTATTGGCAGCAGACCATGCCCAAAACCAGCCGCAAGCAGGCAGTACTCCTTAAGGATTTGCTGCAGCCGAACCTGATTGACGGGCAATACGCATTGTTATTACAAAAAATTATATAAATCCTGAAGACAGGAGGTAGAAAATATGTCAAAGATTGTCGTAGTAGGTAGCTGTAATATTGATATTACTGTTGAATGTGACCGCTGGGTGCATCCCGGAGAAACTATTTTCGGCAACCGCCTGACCGTTTCTCCCGGCGGCAAGGGTGCCAACCAGGCTGTTGCTGCAGCCCGCCTGGGAGCAGATGTTATGATGGTCGGCTGCATCGGTGATGATGTGTACGGCCAGCTGGTATTGAAGGCTTTAAAGGAAAATAACGTTGATTCCACCTATGTGAAGGTGCTGCCGGGTGAAAACAGCGGTACCGCACACATTACCGTAGCGGAGGACGATAACACGATTATCGTTATCAAGGCTGCCAATGACCTGGTATCCCCGTCGCTGATTGATGAAGCGTGGGAGGATATCAGCAAGGCAGACATGGTGCTCTTGCAGCACGAAATTCCTGCCGCTACTAACGCTTATGTTATCGAAAAATGCGCAGCGCACGGTGTACCTGTGCTGCTGAACCCCGCACCTGTTGCTCCGGTGCCGCAGGCTCTGCTGGATAAGATCACTTATCTGACTCCCAACGAGCACGAGGCAGCAACATTGTTTGCCGGTAAGGGCAAGGCGGATATCCTTGATCAGAACCAGGGCAAGGTGATTATGACGCTGGGCAGCAAGGGTGTTGCCTATGCAGAAAAGGGACAGGTTATTACTGTTCCCGGCTTTAAGGTAAAGCCCGTTGACACTACGGGTGCAGGCGACACCTTTAACGGTGCCTTTGCTGTTGCCCGTGCAAATGGCAAATCCATGCAGGAAAGCATCAGCTTTGCCAATGCTGCCGCAGCTCTTTCGGTGCAAAAGCTGGGAGCACAGGGCGGTATGCCTTATTTACATGAAGTAGAGGAGATGCTTAAGTAATGCAAAAGGGTGGAATGTTGAACAGCTCTATTGCGAAGGTGCTGGCTGATTTGGGCCACACCGACACTATCGTTATCGGTGACTGCGGTCTGCCTGTGCCTGCAGGCGTGCAGAAAATCGACCTGGCTCTGAAGCCGGGAACTCCTTCCTTCCTGGAGGTTGTTGAGGAAGTAGCCAAGAATATGGTTATCGAAAAGGTAGAAATTGCAGCGGAAATGGAAGGCAGAAATCCTGCTGTCTACGGCGCTATGAAGCAGCTTTTCACTGAAGAGCAGTGGATTATCGATGCAGACCACGAAGCCTTCAAGGAGGCAACCAAGCATGCAAAATGCATTATCCGCACCGGCGAAATTACTCCTTTTGCCAATGTGATTCTGCACAGCAATGTTTTCTTTTAAAAATTAGCGTAAGGTAGGAATAAGGAAAAGTATGGAGATTGAATTAAGAAATATCCATAAGGCCTTTGGTTCTAATGAGGTGCTCAAGGGTGTTGACCTGAAGCTTAAAAGCGGTGAGGTACACGCTCTGATGGGTGAAAACGGTGCCGGCAAATCAACACTGATGAATATCCTGACGGGTATTCACAAGCAGGATAAGGGACAGATTTTTGTCGACGGCAAGGAAATCAGCTTCAAAAATCCTCTGGAGGCAGAAGCTTACGGCATCGCCTTCATCCATCAGGAGCTGAATATCTGGCCGAACCTGAGCATTCTGGAAAACCTGTTTTTGATGCACAGCGTAACCAACGGCATGGGTATCCTGGATTTTAAGGCTATGCGTGCTATGGCAGAGCAGAAATGCCGTGAAATTGAAATTGAGCTGCCACTGGATATGGAAGCCGGCGAATGCTCGGTAGGACAGCAGCAGATGACGGAAATCGTCCGTAACCTTCTGCTGGATGCCAAGGTTGTTATTATGGACGAGCCTACGGCGGCGCTGACAGAAAGAGAAACAGAAAAGCTCTTTGAGGTTATGCGCTCCCTGAAAAAACGTGGTGTAGCAATGGTGTATATTTCGCACCGTATGGAAGAGGTTACGCAGAACTGCGACACGATTACCGTTATGCGTGACGGCGTATCCGTTGCAACCAAGCCTGTTAAGGAATACAGCATGGAGCAGATTGTCCGCGATATGGTAGGACGCTCCATTACGGAATTTTATCCCGACCGCCGCAATAAGCCGGGCGAGGTGCTGCTGGAGGTTAAGCACTTTGAACAGCCGGGAGTTTTCCATGATATTAACTTTAACCTGCGCAAGGGCGAGATTTTGGGCTTTGCCGGCCTTATGGGCAGCGGCCGTACCGAAATCATGCGCGCCGTTTTCGGCGTTGATCCTCATGCAGGCGGCGAGCTGGTTTTCAAGGGCGAGCCTTTGAAGATTACCAAGCCTGAGGATGCTATTAAGGCAGGATTGGGCTTCGTAACCGAAAACCGCAAAACAGAGGGCCTGATTCTGGACTTCTCCATTTTGCGTAACATTGCTCTGCCGAGTGTTGATAGCTTTGCCCAAAGCGGTGTCATCAATTTTAATATTCTTAATGATTTTGCCGATAAAATGGCAAAAAAGCTGGGCGTAAAGACCAGCAGCCTGGACCTTGAGGCCGGTGCGTTGTCCGGCGGTAACCAGCAGAAGGTGGTTATTGCCAAATGGGTTGGCAGACACCCGGAGGTCATTATTATGGATGAGCCTACCCGTGGTATCGACGTAGGTGCAAAACGCGATATATATGAGCTGATGAACGAGCTTACTGCAAGTGGCGTTTCGATTATTATGGTTTCTTCGGAGCTGCCGGAGGTATTGGGCATGAGCGACCGAATCGTCGTTGTCCACGAAGGCCGCATTGCCGGCGAGCTGCTGCACGATGAAGCAGACCAGGAAAAAATCATGACACTTGCAACGGGAGGGCAATAAAAATAATGGATGTAAAAGCAATCTTAAAAAAATCCGGTTCCATAATCGGACTTATTGTGTTGTTTGTGGTCATTTCCTGCCTTAACAGCAGCTTTATCGATCCCAGCAACCTGAAAAACCTGCTGCGTCAGGTTTCTATCAATGCCTTAATTTCCTTTGGCATGACCTTTGTTATCTTAACCGGCGGTATTGATTTGTCCGTCGGCAGTATTCTGGCGCTTTCCAGTGCACTCATGGGCAGCTTTATCAAGGGCGGTATGGATCCTGTATTCGGTATCGTGCTGGCCTGCCTCATCGGTGCTGCACTGGGCAGTGTCAACGGCCTGGTAATTACCTACGGCAAGGTGGCGCCCTTTATCGCAACCTTGGCGACGATGACTATTTTCCGTGGTCTGACTTTGGTATATACCAACGGCAACCCTATCAGCAGTCTGTCCGAGGATGACCGATTCCTGGAATTTGGCCAGGGCTATGTTGCCGGTCTGCCGGTTCCTGCTATTATGATGCTGATTATGTTTTTCATTTTGTGGTTCATCCTGCACAAAACTCCGCTGGGACGCAAAACCTATGCTGTCGGCGGTAATGAGAAGGTTTCCTTCATTGCAGGTATCAAAATCAACCGCATTAAAATATTTGCTTATACCGTAACAGGTTTCCTTTGCGGTATGGCAGGCGCTATTCTTACCAGCCGTCTGAACAGTGCTCAGCCTACTGCCGGTACCGGCTATGAGCTGGATGCTATCGCAGCTGTAGTATTGGGTGGCACCAGTCTTTCCGGCGGTAAGGGCCGCATCTTCGGTACCATTATCGGTGCGCTGATTATCGGCACTCTGAACAATGGTCTGAATATCTTAAACGTATCCAGCTTTTACCAACAAGTTGTCAAAGGTATAGTAATTTTGCTGGCTGTGCTGATGGACAGAAAGAAAAACTAAGCGTGATGCGGACGTAAAGCACCATCCAGTGCTTTTCAGCCGCAGCCTGCTTAATTCAAGTTTTTGTCTGCATAGTAATTTCTAATTCCGGGAGGTATTTTCTCACATGAAAAAAATTTTATTGGTATTAACCTGCATTGTAGCAATGGCTATGATGATTGTCGGCTGCGGCGGCAACGACAAGAAGGATGCTGCAAAAGGCAACGACAAGAAAATCACCGTTGGCTTCTCCGTATCCACTCAAAACAATCCGTTCTTCGTTTCCCTGGCTAAAGGCGTAGAAGCTAAGGCTAAGGAGCTGGGCGTAACTGTAAAGGTTGTTGACGCTCAGAACGATCCTGCAAAGCAGGCTAATGATATTGCTGACCTGCTGCAGCAAAACATCAGCGTTCTGCTGGTTAACCCTGTTGACTCTGATGCAATTTCTACGTCCGTAAAGGCTGCCAACAAGGCTAACATCCCTGTTATCTGCCTCGACCGCAGTGCTAACCAGGGTGATGTAGCATGCCTGGTTGCTTCCGATAACGTAAAGGGCGGCGAAATGGCTGCTGATTACATTATCAAAAAGCTGGGCGAAAAGGTTAAGGTTGCTGAGCTGGAGGGTATCCCCGGTGCCAGTGCTTCCCGTGAACGCGGCGAAGGCTTCCACAAGCTGGCTGACAGCAAGCTGACCGTTGTTGCTAAACAGACTGCTGAATTTGACCGCAGCAAGGGCCTGACTGTAGCAGAAAACATGCTGCAGGCTAACCCGGACATCAAAGCTATTTTCGCTCAGAATGACGAAATGGCTTTGGGTGCAATCGAAGCTGCTAAGAGTGCTGGCAAGCAAATCTTCATCGTTGGCTTTGACGGCACTGCTGACGGCGTAAAGGCTGTAGAAAGCGGCGCTATGAGCGCTACTATCGCTCAACAGCCGGAAATCATGGGCCAGCAAGGTCTGGAAGTAGCTGTTAAAGCTGCTAAAGGCGAAAAAGTAGAAGCTAAGATTTCTGCTCCGCTGAAGCTCATCGAAAAGAAATAATAGCCGCTTAATTTATATTAACCTGACAACTTGAAGCAATAATGCCTCTGCGCGTTCGCGTGGGGGCATTTTGTTATGGTGAAAGCTGATACATTTTTGTGAGCGTTATTTACAAAATTATTTGCCGCACTTGACAAAAAGCGCTGCATTTTATATACTAACAGTTAAGCTAAGAAGAAGAGTAGTAGTCTGCAACCTCAGCGAGCCGTGACAGTGCAAGGCGGCAAAGGCGGATGAAGGCACTTTGGAGCTGTAAAAGTATATTGATTGAGGCGGGCTGCATTTTTTGCAGTCAAGCAGGGTGGAACCGCGGAGTCCGAGCTGTATGCACTCCGTCCCTGTAACATTTAAGTTACGGGGACGCGGGTGCTTTTTGTTTTTCGGACCAAGCTGCTGCCATTGCCGTCTTTGTAACAAATATAGGAGGTAAAACATGGATTTTCAGACAATTATTTTGAAGCTGCAAAAATTCTGGGCAGGCCAAAACTGCATTATGGCACAGCCCTATGACATCGAAAAAGGCGCAGGCACAATGAACCCGTCTACCTTTTTACGCGTACTCGGACCTGAGCCCTGGCGTGTGGCTTACGTAGAGCCTTCCCGCCGCCCGGCTGACGGCCGTTACGGTGATAACCCAAACCGTCTGTTCCAGCATCATCAGTTCCAGGTTATCGTTAAGCCCTCTCCGGAAAACATTCAGGAGCTGTATCTGCAGAGCCTGGCTGAGCTCGGCATTCATCAGGAGGAGCATGATATCCGCTTTGTAGAGGATAACTGGGAATCTCCGACTCTGGGCGCTTGGGGCCTTGGCTGGGAGGTTTGGCTGGATGGTATGGAAATCACCCAGTTCACCTACTTCCAACAGGTAGGCAGCATTGACGTTAAGCCTGTTACCGTTGAAATCACGTACGGCCTGGAGCGTCTGGCTATGTACATCCAGGGCGTAGAAAACGTATTCGATATCCAATGGGTTGGCGACATTACCTACGGTGACGTTTTCCACACCAACGAGGTAGAGCAATCCTTCTACAACTTCCAGGTAGCAGACACCGCGCTGCTGTTTGACCTGTTCGACAAATATGAAGCAGAAGCTAAGCGCGTTATTGAGCTTGGTTATATCCGTCCTGCTTATGATTACGTTCTGAAATGCTCCCATGCATTCAACCTGCTGGATTCCCGCGGAGCAATCAGCGTAAGTGAACGTACTGCCTACATCGGCCGTGTACGTGCGATGGCCCGCCTGTGTGCAAAGGCTTATGTAGCACAACGTGAAGAAATGGGCTTCCCGCTGCTCAAGAAAGGGGAGAATAAATAATGGAAAAATTACTTTTTGAAATCGGTACAGAAGAGATTCCTGCGAAATTTATGCCTGCCATTCTGGCACAATTAAAGGATTTGACAGAAAAGAAAATGACTGAGCTGCGCATTCCCTTCGAAGCAGTTAAAACCTATGGCACTCCCCGTCGTATGACCTTCATTGCCAGCGGCGTTGCCGAGGCTCAGGAGGACAGCACTGTTGAGGCTAAAGGTCCTTCCGCAAAAATCGCTTTCGTAAGCGGCGCTCCCTCTAAAGCAGCTATCGGCTTTGCTCGCGGCCAAGGAGTTGACGTAAAAGAGCTCGTTGTTCGCGATGATTATGTATATGCTGTTAAGCATCTGGCAGGCCAACCGGTTAAGGATTTGCTGCCGGGCCTGCTGACTGATATCCTCACCAGCCTGAACTTCCCGAAAAACATGCGTTGGGCAGATCATGAATTCAAATTCGTCCGTCCGATTCGTTGGCTGGTTGCACTGTTCGGCGATGAAGTTATCCCTGTTGAAATTACCGGCGTAAAATCCGGCAAATTCAGCCGCGGTCACCGCTTCCTGCGTCCTTCCGCACTGGATAACGCTAAAGCTCATGAGTCCATCGGCGATGCTGCCAAGGCTCTGTTCGACACTGTAAAGAGTAAGGCTAAGAACGCTGTAGCTTCCGCTGCTATCGGCACCATCGGCGCTGTAGAAATCCCTGATGCTGATTCCTATGAAAAGGTTATGTATGACAACTATGTAATGGTTGACCAGGACGCTCGCCGTGAGCTGATTCGTCAACAGGTTACTGACCTGGCAATTGCCGAAGGCGGTCATGCAGAAATCAATGAAGACCTGCTGGAGGAAGTAAACTATCTGGTAGAATGGCCGACTGCTCTGTGCGGCAAATTCGAAGAAAAATTCCTTGCTCTGCCGAAGGAATGCATCATCACCCCGATGCGAGAGCATCAGCGTTACTTCCCGGTACTGGCAGAGGACGGCTCCCTGCTGAACAAGTTCATCACCGTCCGCAACGGCGGCAAGGAGCATTTGGAAATTGTTGCTCACGGTAACGAGCGCGTACTGCGTGCACGTCTGAGCGACGCTGAATTCTTCTTCAACGAAGACAGAAAACAAACTTTGGCTGACCGTCTGGAAAAACTCAAAACTGTTTCCTTCCAGGAAGGCCTGGGCAATATGAACGATAAGAGCAAACGTCTGGTACAGGCTGTTGATATGCTGGCTATGGCTATCAATGCCAAGGTTGATAAAGAAAAGCTGGAGCGCACCGCTCTGCTGTGCAAATGCGACCTGGTAACCGGCATGGTTATCGAATTCACCGAGCTGCAGGGCGTTATGGGCCGCGAATATGCTAAGCTCGACGGTGAAGCTCCTGAGGTTGCACTGGGTATTTACGAGCATTATCTGCCGCGCTTTGCCGGTGACGAGCTGCCGACTACCGATATCGGCCGTCTGACCGGTATTGCCGATAAACTGGACAACATCTGCGCTACCTTCAGCCGCGGTCTGGCTCCGACCGGCTCTCAGGATCCGTACGCACTGCGCCGTCAGGCTCTGGGCATCATCAACATTTTACTGGACGGCAACTACCATGTATCCCTGTACAAGGTTATCGCCGGCGCTCTGTACCTGCTGAATATCCCGGCAGAGGACACCAAAAAGCTCGTACCGCAGATTGCTGAGTTCATGAAACAGCGCCTGCGCAATATGCTGATGGATCAGGGCATCCGTTATGACGTAGTTGACGCAGTTCTGGCTGACCAGATGAACGACGATTTCACCGATCTTGTTGCCCGTGCTAAGGCTCTGAACAGCTTTGTTGCTTCCGCAGAGGCTCCGGCACTGATTCAGGCTGCAACCCGTGTTGCTAACCTGTGCAAGAAGATTGAAGAAGAATCTGCAATCAACCCGCAGCTCTTTGCAGTTGAAGCTGAAGGCGCTCTGCACAATGCTGCTATGGCAGCCAGCAAGGAAGTGCTGGTTGCAGCAACCAAGTATGACTATGCTGCAGTTATGGCTGAAGCAGTTAAGCTGGTTGACCCGATTAACAAATTCTTCGAAGACGTTATGGTTATGGACGAGGACGTTCGCGTGAAGAACAACCGTCTGGCACTCTTGGCAGCAGTTAAGGATATTACCCATGCTGTGGGTGACCTGAGCGTTATCGTACAATAATAAAAACTAAGGAGATTAGTCTAATGGAACAATTTAATGCAGAAGCAAAAGCACTTGTAGAAATGCAGAACGAATACGTTTTCCTCACCAGCAAAAACCCCAGCGAAATGTGCCACGATGATTTCATCCGCGCAGAAGAGCTGAACGTACAGATCAAGGACGCAACCAAGGTTATGGCTGCGTTGGCAATCGAATTTGCTGGCTACAAAAAAGACGAAAAAGGCCTGTGGGTAGAAAAATAATTCTCTCGCTGTGCTTTTTAACAGCCTTTGGGGCTTAAGACCATAAGCCTGGCGTGATTGTTTTTGTAATTTAACCGGTCTCTGATATGCTATTACATATAGCTGTCGGAGGCCGGTTTTATTTTTTAGCTTTTTGAGTAATAAAAAAGCATCGGAGCCCCTGACCATTATCGGTCGGGACTCCGATACTGAGAAAAGAAGTGTTTTATGAATGTAAGGCATCAGCTGTTACAGCTTTGCCGCCCACAATCCGTGCAGATTGCAATAAGCATAAGCGGCGAGCGGAGCTGCACCCTCGGCAAGAGCGAAAACAGCCTCCGGCTTGTCACCGGGCTTTAAGATATAGCGCTGACCGCCATGAGTTGTCTGCAGATAAATCCATTGGATGTAGTGCTTTTCAATCATGGGATGCTCCACGCTGCCTACAGCTACACGCACAGTGCTGCCGTCAACGGTAATTACGGGCACATGCTTTTCCTGCGCTGCGTCTTCAGTGTTGGCAACAAGCTCCTGCATTGGCTTATCGCAGCAGACAAGCTCACCGCCGCCGTCGTGAATCAGGCCGACAATATTACCGCAAATACTGCATTTTAAAAATTTTACTGTCATTGTGCATCGCTCCTTTCGCAAAATAAAACCTTTATAGACCCGGAAACTCAATGTCCCTAACTTAATTATAGCTTATGTTATATGAAAAGTATATAGCTTTACAGAAAATGTTGCACACTTCTCACAATTACAGGAAAGATGCAAAGTGATATTTTGGCGTTATGTAGGCTGCGGAATTGATGTAAAGCATTATCTTAGCGTGCTGCTGTTTCTTTGCAGGCTGTTTTTGTGATATAATTAGATATATATACAATAAAATCGAAAAAGTCAGGTGGAAATATATGAAGCAGATAATTCCTGTAAAACAGGGGGATAATATTACGTTAACTGTCAATGGTCTTGGCAGCAGCGGCGAGGGCGTTGGCAAGTATGAAGGATTTACAGTCTTTGTCAAAGGCGCGCTGCCGGAGGAAGAGGTGCGCGTAACTATTACGCTGGTGAAGAAAAGCTATGCAGTTGGTGCGCTGGAGGAGATTGTCAAAGCATCTGCCGAGCGTGTGGAGCCTGCGTGTCCGGTGTATAAGGAATGCGGCGGCTGTCAGCTGCAGCATTTGAGCTACAAGGGACAGCTGGAGTGCAAGCGTCAGCAGGTGCAGGATGCGCTCACCAGAATCGGACATCTTAATTTAGAGGCATTGCCGGTGTTGGGGGCGGCGGAGCCGTGGAGCTACCGCAACAAAATGCAGTTCCCCGCGGCAGCGGATGCTGAAGGTGTGCTGCAGATAGGCTGTTATGCGACGGCAACACACAGCGTCGTAGATACGGATGCCTGCATGATTTCCAAAGAGGCGAACAATGCAATTATGAAAACAGTGCGCACCTGGATGCAGCATTATAACATCAGCGCCTATGACGAAAAGACAGGCAAAGGACTTGTGCGCCATATTATGGGACGCGTGGGCGTACACAGCGGCGAAGTGATGGCGGTTATTATTACCTCTGGCTATGACATTCCGCACCGCGGCGTGCTTATTGAATGGCTGAAACGCCATGTTCCGGGACTTGTGAGCGTAGTGCAGAACATCAACAAAAAACAGACGAACGTGGTCATGGGCAGCAAGACGCGCGTGCTGTACGGACCGGAATCGATTAAGGACAGTCTGGGCAGCCTGAGCTTCCATATTTCCGCGCAGGCCTTCTTCCAGGTGAACAGCGAGCAGGCAGAAAAGCTGTATAACAAAGCGCTGGAGTTTGCGGCGCTGAGCGGCAAGGAAACCGTGGTGGACGTTTACTGCGGTACAGGTACGATTTCTCTGTATCTTGCACGTCACGCCAAACAGGTTTATGGTATCGAGATTGTAGCGCCTGCGATTGAAAATGCCAAGAAAAACGCTGAAGAGAATAAATGCGCTAATGCGGAATTTATCTGCGGTGATGCGGCGGTAGAGCTGCCGAAGCTGTTGGCCAGCGGTGTGCGTCCGGACGTGGTTGTTGTAGATCCTCCGCGTGCGGGCTGCGAGCAGAAGGTGCTGGCGGCGATTGCCAAGGTACAGCCTGAGCGCGTTGTTTATGTTTCCTGCAATCCTGCATCCTTGGCACGTGATCTGGCGTTTATGGAGCAGCATGGGTATAAGGCTATTGTGGCGCAGCCGGTGGATATGTTCCCGATGACGAGCCATGTGGAGAGTGTGGTACTGATGACCAAAGTGCATAAATGAAAGTGTGAAAATGCTTGAAAAATAAGGCTTTTCCGAGAGTTTGGACGTAAATCTAGGCTCTCGGATTTTGTGCGTTTTGGGAGCAGATAAATTAGCAGACTTCCAAAGATGACCATATAGAAATATTGAGTATGGGTTGACCATACAGAAATATTCAAATAGCAATTAAAGATAGAAAGATTTGTATGTGTGTACGAATCATTGTACTGCATGTATGTTACTATACTAATATTAGTTGAAACGGTGCGGCAGTTTGACTTTAGACTAAAATTAGTTTATAATTAGCCTATGATAAAAGGAGGCTTTTGTATGGAAGATACTTTGATTTATTTAGATACATATGTTTTACAACAGGATATGAGAGTTAGGTTACCAAAATCTATTCTTTCAAACATGCCTGCTGAAAAAGGAAAAACAAAATTTGATATCTTTTTTGATTCAAAAGAAAAGGCTTTAATATTCAAAATTCATGAGGAAGGAAGTCACGAGAATGAATAACACATTTACTGCGGTTTCGTTGTTTACCGGAGCCGGAGGTATGGACGTTGGTTTTGAAAGAGCTGGTATAAACATCATGTTTGCAAACGAAATGATGAGTGAAGCTGCTCAGACATATAGCGCAAATCATCCGGATGGAATTATGGTAAATGATGATATACATAACTAAATTGAAACAATTGATAGATTTGAAGGTACTGATATAGTTTTTGGAGGGCCACCTTGTCAAGGATTTTCAGTTGCAGGGAAAATGGACCCTGACGATGAAAGAAGCAAATTGATATTTACGTTCTTAGATGTTGTTGAGAAGGTTAAACCAAGAGCTTTTGTTATGGAAAATGTAAAGGTAGAAAAGTGGGAGCCAAGAATATCTTGATAGAGCATCAAAATTAGGATATTTGTGTGCACCATTTATTTTGAATGCCACTGAATATGGAGTATCTCAGAAGAGAGAAAGAGTATTTTTTATAGGAATAAAAGACTGCGGAGATCCTTTTTTCGAGTACCACATTAAAAATTTATTTGAAGAACATAAAAACAAAGCACCGACAATAAGAGAACTGCTATTTTCTGTGGGGAAAAGTGGGACAGATAAGAATCCTAATACCTGCACTGCCAAAATTACATTTGCTACTACGCCAATAATGAGAAAGTCGCCTTATTCAGGAATGTATTTTAATGGTCAAGGAAGACCCATTAATATTGATGGATATGCTAATACTTTACCAGCATCAATGGGAGAAAATAAAACACCATTTGTTGATGAAGAATACTTATATGGGGGTGCGAAAGAAGACTGGGTTGTTGGCTATCAAAAAGGTTTGATGGAAGGGACTGTTAAATCAGAATTTAAAGGAGCACCAGCACGACTTAGAAGAATTACTATTAAAGAAGCAATTAGAATACAGACATTTCCAGATGACTATATTTTTATAGGTAATAAAGGAAAAATCTATACCCAAATAGGAAATGCGGTACCTTGTAAACTTGCTGAGGTGGTTGCAAAAGTAGTGGTTGATTATCTGAAAGAATACCAATAATTAAGGAGGTGTAAAAATGATAAAATATGCCGAATTTTGTACGGGCATTGGGGGATTTAGACTCGGAATAGAGCAATCTTGTTTAGATGCGAAAATGGTATATTCAAATGAAATTAATGACAATTGTGAAATAACTTATTATAAGAATTTTGGCAGTAAGTTTGATTCTAAAGATTTGTTTGGAGTAAATGCTGATGAATTACCTGGTTTTGATATGATTTGTGCTGGTTTTCCTTGTCAACCATTTTCGCAAGCCGGTAAAGGTAAAGGTTTTGATGACCCTAGAGGAACAGTTTTTTTTAAGTTGATGGAAATAATTAGATGTAAAAAACCCAGTATAGTTTTTTTTGAAAATGTTCCAAATCTGAAAAGGCATGACTCTGGAAATACATATAAAATTATTATTGAACAGTTAGTTGAAGACGGTTATAAACCGTACGATATTATATTAGATAGTACTTTTTTTGGGGTTCCTCAAAGTCGTCCAAGAATATATATAGTGGCATTTAGATTGGAAAAAATAGGAACCGTCGACTTTAATTTTACAGAGAAATGCACAGAAAAAACAGCATTAAGACCATTTCTAAATTTGGGAGATTATTCAATTCCTATTAGTGAAAAATGGCAAGAGTATATAGACTTGTATACAAATAAAAAGAGTGCTGAGCAAATGAGTTTTTCTCTTCCTAAAACAAGAGCTTGTTTGGAGAGAATAGCAAATAACTGCAACTTGGAGGACTGTGTTTTTCAAATTAGATCAAGTGGAATAAGAGCTTATTCTTTAGATGAACCATTTCCAACATTTGCTGTAAGTAATTCTGGTGGAGGAGCCATGATTCCTGTTTTGTCAAAAGAACGAAGACACCTTAATTTGACAGAGATGAGAAGAATTATGGGATTTCCAGAATGGTATGATTTAAGCCAAGTTTCAAGAACAGATGCAATAAAGCAATTAGCAAATGCAGTTTGTCCACCCGTAATAGAGTCAATATGTAACGATATAAAAAGAGCAATTGTAGAATGAGCCTACAATTGCTCTTTTCTTAATTCATTCTATCAGAAATATCTTCTCCGGTTGCAAGAACAATAGAATTATTTTCAGGAGATACAAGTGCACATGACGAGTTGCAGTTTTCATGGCAGACAAAACACATTTGACGTTTACATTTATTACAATAATGGCATAGTGCTTGGTAATTATCTATTGAGCTATCTCCACCTCTGTCAACTGGTATCCTATGATCAAATTCCAAAGATACTCTATCTTTAGCAAAAGTGTGTGGTTGTATTGCACTAGATTCTTTCAATAATGAACCACAAATATTACATCGTCCATTTTGACGTTCTAAGATAATATGTTTATCTGATGAACTTATCTGTTCTCGGACAGCTTTAGCGTTTGGGTTGAACAATGAATCATGATCTTCCTTGCGAAGGACATATTGTCTATTACCTTGAAGGCCTTCAGCATGAACACAAGAGAACCCCTCCTCTGTCCACAATTCACTAAAAGGTTTATTAGCATCTCCATAGCGATCTTTTATCCAACTTTCATTAAATTTGCCGTTTAGGATTTGCTTGATTTCTCTAAGTCTGTTATTTGCTCCAACTAAATCCTCTTCTGAACAAGTTTCATACTTTATGAGCAATAGAAGACCAGCAATTGTTCTTCTTTTCGTGAGCCATATAATTTTGTCTTCAGGGAATACTATCTCATAACCTCTGTCATAAATTTTAGCCTTTCTTATTTCTATAATATCTTCAATTCTTATCATCGTTTTGCTCCTTTATTTACTGTGTAGTTTAAGCCACAGTTTTTTTACCGTTTCAGAAGTATTGATATCTGAAATATAATTGTTTAAGTTTGTATAGAATGAAGAGCGAGCTTTAAAAGTCATTCTTTGTAACGTGTCGCAAACCCATTCGTAGATGTTCCAATAATAGTAAATAATATCTTGATATTCATAACTACCCATATATACATGAGTTGTACTTTTCTTCATTTCGGTAGGGCAATCTTCAGGTCTGCAAATAACAATTATTTCATGAAGATCTGCATTGGAACTCTGATTGTATGTATTTACGCAATCGTAAGAATCACGTATTCTTGCGATATCAAATGGTTTAACTGTTATCTCATATACCTTGTAGATGTTTCCGTCAGCTGACTCCTCATTAACATCACCGGTTTTTTTACTTGTTGTACTTGTAACGGAAGCTCTGTCTTTCTCTTCGGTTACAATAATTCCAGTGTTCATTGCCAAATGGTAATTTTTTAATAAAAACGCAGCTATTTTCTGTGGTGTATTACCAGCATAACAGATCGTAACATTACCAGTGATCTTGCGATTCAGAAGCTCCGAAAAGCGCTGGAATCGCAGGTAACAGTCAAAGATGGCCTTATCTTACATTCTGATCAGGGCTCACAGTATACCTCCAAAGCATTTACCGAATTCTGCGAATCGGTAAATGTGACACAGAGCATGAGCAAAGCAGGATATCCGTACGACAATGCGCCGATGGAGCGTTACTTCAATACCTTGAAGAATGAATGCACAAATTTGTATGAGTTTACAACAGAGGAAACACTCTATCAAAAGGTAGAAGAATTTGCATACGTTGATTATAATCATGTTCGTCCACACAGTTATAATGGTTATCGAACTCCATATGAAGCAAGGACGGCAGCATAAATTGATAAGCGCTATTTTTTAGCCACAAGTGTTACAAAAAAGCTTGACCACAACAGAAAGTATAGATTCGAGAGCAAATAACTGGATATATAGGTAGTTGTCTGTTGGGTCAATAGGGTCATAGATGGATAATCCACTTTGATAGATTCTTTCTGGGTAGTTAATCATTTGTTCGCCTTCTCATCTGTTTCGATGCACATGAATAATTGTGAAATTGGTACCCCTAAGCCGTTGGCAATTTTTTCAATATTAGCTATTGATATATTCCTTTTTCCGGCTTCCACGGAAGCATAATATGTCCTATCCATATTGATAAGGAGAGCAAATTTTTCTTGGCTCAATCCTATTTTATTTCGATAAAAACGAATACATTTTCCAAATGATAATTGTATTGACGCCATGCTTAGTACCTCCTTTCTATCATTATAAAAGTCAACGGCATTTGGAACAACGGACTATAAGCAACAAAAGAACGTTATTTCTATTGAATAGATGTCGCTCTCGTGCTTTGTCTGCAATATAAAAATCCCACAGATTTCATCCTTGTATGGGTGAAATCTGTGGGATTCTTGCGTTTTTGGAGAGGTAGATTGTATAATCAACTTGAACAAAAAATAAAATAAAAAATCCACAGTGGACATCCTATGTTAGAATTAGTTTGCTATTATAATTCAAAGGAGCACACTGCTGACACTGTCATTGGTCACCGTGAGGGCAAGGAATCATGCGTATTCACTCTAGTAGAGATGGTTACGCGTAAGTACATCGCCATAAAGATATCCGGACGCACCACCAAAGGAGTACAGGAGGCTATTGCACAGCTACGACGGCTATACGGCAAGCGGTTTAGCGCTGTATTTAAAAGCATTACCTCTGACAATGGTGCCGAGTTCCAAGACTTCAATAAGTACGAGGAACGCTACGGGACGAAGATATACTTTGCGCATCCGTTCTCCTCATGGGAACGCCCGCAGAACGAACGTCACAACGAGATGTTGCGTCAGTACCTGCCGAAAGGTAAATCTGTTGACGAATATTCAGCGGATGAGATACTGCGCATGGCCGATAAGATGAATGCTCGACCTCGCAAATCTCTAGGCTACTACAGACCGGATGAACTGTTCGACGCTTTTCTTGATAAGGTGTATTCCACTTATATAGTTGCTTGATAAATCTTGTTCAATTTGCACTTGCAATCTACCAAGAAAAATAATTATTAAAAGGTGACAGAAATACAGATACCATATAATTGCTGGTATCTGTATTTCTGCTTTTTGTTGATTTGCAATGTGGAAGATTTTTATGTATAATTATTTTGGAATACTATAGAGAAAGGGGGAGGCTTCATGCAAAACTTGTCACCATTACGATATCCAGGCGGAAAAAGTAAATTAGCTGATTTTATTGGCTTAACAATACAAAATCTAAACATGCCAAATTGTACATATATTGAACCGTTTGCTGGAGGCTCTGGAGTTGCTCTTTCTCTTTTACTCAATGGTATTGTTGAAAGAATAGTTATAAATGATCTTGATAAAGCAATTTACTCTTTTTGGCGTGCAATTAAACAAGAGCCTTTTAGACTCATAGAGAAAATCGAAAATACACCAATAACAATGGATGAATGGTATAAACAAAAACAGATATATTCATCTTCAACTACATATTCATTAGATCTGGCTTTTGCAACACTATTTCTTAATAGAACTAATCGTTCAGGAATACTAACGGCTGGGCCGATTGGGGGTTATGCTCAAGCTGGAGAATGGAAATTGGATGTTCGATTTAACAAGGCTTCGTTAATTAAGAAGATTGAAATGCTATCCGTACAAAAAGGTAACATAACCGTTTACAACAAAGATATCATTAGCTTGATAAATAACTATATTCCCCGATTTGGTACGAATACATTTATTTATTTTGATCCTCCATATTATAATAAGGGTCAGAAATTATATAAAAATTTCCTCACACCATGTGATCACCAAAAGATTCATGATGCCATAGTTCAAAATGTTCATGTGCCATGGATTATAACATATGATGGTGTTCCGGAAATTTGTAATCTATATGCACCATATATGACCAGAGAATTTGATTTGATTTACAGTGCAGCAAATAAAGGTAAGGCATCTGAACTGATGATTTTTTCTGATGATTTTTTATGCCCGACACAAGAACAATTATTAGATCATCAGATTAGCATATCTTTTCGAGTGTAATTGTGGGAGGAACATACATGATTATTAAGAGTATAGAGATAGAAAAATTTCGAGCGTTTGAACATGCTTCTTTTGAACTTGGAAAACGTATTACAGTAATTTCTGGACGTAATGCTACACAAAAGACAACTGTATTGGGGATGATTGGGCAGCCATTTACAATTTCATCAAAAAATCATCCCATGTATGGGTGTAAAACAATAGATGGTTATAATTTTCGATCGCAATTTCGAGAGAAGTTTAAGATTTCTCCTGAACATGATATCATTGGTGAACACAAATGGAAATTGTACTTACAAAATGGGATTCATGAGAAAAACTATTTTTCTATTGAAAGTATTGCAAGAAAACAAAATGGTCATGAACCAACATTGAGGTTTTGGAACGCTGAAAGTCGTGCAAAAGGTGCTGGATATGTTCAATTGCCGGTTTATTTTTTGAGTTTGAGTCGTTTGTTTCCTATCGGAGAAACGGGGAAGACTCAGTCGATGAAATTTGATCTTACACAGGATGAGTTGGAGTATTGTATTCGGAATTATAGAACGATCTTGTCTATTCAAAGTGTTGGTGATAGTCCAACTGTTGGACTTGAAAAAGGTGGGCCTGCGAAAACATTTGCTGGTGTAAGTGACAGTGCTCATGATATTTTTACGAATTCTGCTGGAGAAAGTAATGTAACTAAAATTATATTAGCTGTCCTTTCTTTTAAGAGATTAAAAGAACAATTTGGACGCAACTATAAAGGGGGAATACTTTTAATAGACGAAATTGATGCCACTTTGTATGGTTTTTCTCAAGCAAAGTTAATAGATTATTTATGGCAAGCTGCCAAAGATTATAGGATTCAAATTATTTTTACAACGCATTCACCAATTATTCTGAAGTGTGTTAGTAAGTATCACAGAAAAGAACGACAAGAAAAAGGTATAAATTTACCTCTATCTGCGTATGATAGTTCTATAGTGTATTTAGAGCCCTGTTATGATGAGGAGGGTAAAAGAACTATTATGCCTAAAAATATATCTTCGAGTGATGAATTGAATGTAATTTTGAATGATATTAATCTTACTGTTCCTATAGGCGGGACGAAGTTAAATGTATATTGTGAAGATATGAGAGCCATCTGCTTTTTACAGTATGTACTCTCGAATGCTTTGAACATAAATTTGGAACTATTTATGAGTTTTATTGATATTAATTTAGGATGGACAAATTATGTTCAATTAGCAGAGAAGAAGGTTCCTGAATTTCGTGATAATATTGTCGTACTTGATGGGGATGTAATTTATAAACCAGAATACAAATCAAAAGCCCGTGTTATTGATGAATTTGGTAATTTTTTATTTTTACCACTTGTAATTGAAAAAAATATATTTGAGCTTTTAAAAAACCATTCTGCATTTTTAAGATTTCAGTCATCTTATTCAAAGGTTTCTGGGTTTAATTATGATGTGTGTTTTAACGAATGGCCTTTGGATGCAGAACAATACAACACAATCCAATTTAAACATTGGTTTGAAAATACTTCCAAAATATTAGGCGATCAAAACATACTTTTTGCTTTTTGGTGCAGTGAAAATAGGGATATGGTAGAAAATTTTGTTGAAAATTTTATTTCTACGTTTAATGCACTTGCAGAAAAGATGGAAGTTGACACATTACCATTTACGCTTATGTCAAATGAGGAACCAAATCAGAACACAGAAATATAAATAAAACCCTAAAATATAGATTTTTTATTATATAAGAAATATCGATTTGAAATCAATTTAACAAGTCTCTTGGAAAAAGAAAAACCTCAATTCAAATGCACAATCTGAATTGAGGCGCACTTATCCCTTAAAGTGAATATGAGATTTTTATTCGTTCAAAAAATAATCCATATCTAAAATATCGTCATCCTTCATACGACTAATTTCTTCTGTGGTATATCCTTCTGGTGGGTTAAGCATGCATTTTTCTCTAAGTTGTTTAGCAAGCTCGGACTCTGTAATAAATTCAGAACTCATAATGAGAATCTCCTCTCGTGTTTGCAATTATTTAATATTTTAACACGAATTCCGGATTAATTGGAGATGTGTGAGGATCGTAAATACAGAAAAATTTCATGCGCTCACCACAAATACATTTAAGAGGATCTTTCTAAAAAGAAAGTTCAAGACGAATAGCCCATCTTCTAAGGTTATGACGATAGAATTTAAGGTGGATTCGGTTCTTTTATTTTTTGTTCAAGTTGATTATACAATCTACCAGGAAAAAATAAATATTTGTCAAACTGTGATATTATCGTAATTTAACGGAATTATTCATCGGTTGCTTATTCGAGGGTGGTAAAAATGTTATATAAATATAAAGGTAAAGATAATATAGAGATGCTGCCTAGTTACAATTTTGAAGACTTGGGCGGATCGGAAAAAGACTTAGAGAATTTACTGGCCAATAATCTTTCAGATTTGTATTCTGAGGATGGGCAACTTATGCCTATTTTTCAAGAAAGAAGTTGGCAAAGTGAGCCAGATTTATGTGCATTAGATAAAAACGGTAATCTTGTAATATTTGAACTTAAAAGAGGAAATGTTCCTGGCGATACGACCATTCAAGTTATGAGATACTGTCAGGACTACGGGCAGAAGAATTATTTTGAATTAGCAAAGCTGTATAAGATTTATACAGGGAAGGATAATTTGAAAGAGGCTCATGCAGAAGCTTTTGGCCTTGACAGCCCGTTGCAGATCGAGGAGTTTAACAGAAAACAAAAGCTCATTGTTATAGGAAGCTCATCGGATTCTTATCTAATGGATGCTATAGATTATTGGCGAAGAAATGGCATAGATATAGATTACATTCCGTATAGGTTTTATAAAATTAACAATGAGATATTTTTTGAGTTTTTTGCAAAACCGTATGATTATCATGTTAATGTTGCGGATGTTAAGGGAATACTGTTTGATACAAATAAAACATATGGGCCGAATGATATATGGGACATGTTTGCTAACAGCAAGGTAAGTGCATATGGAAGTGTAAAGACTTGCGTTAATTCGTTTAATAAGGGAGATTACGTACTATATTATCATGTTGGATGGGGAGTCGTTGGAGCTGGAATTATAAAGTCCTCAAAGACGAAAGAAGATAAGAGTAAGGAAGAAATGTATCTTGATGTTGATTTGATTACCCCAATGGTTACTTGTGAGCAAGATCTGCGTTGTGTTTCTGTATCAGAGTTACGTGAATTATTAAAGAAGAATTTTTATTTTGCAAAGACGACAAAAGTTCCATATCTTACAGTTGATGAATCAAAAAAAGTAATCGATCTGCTGAAACAAAAATATGGTATTTAACCAAGAGGTAATAATCGTATCAATATACTCAACTATAGAGTAGGTGATTATAATTGCAAAGTTTACTTAATGCATCCTATATAATGGGGGAACTTTTAATCGTTTATACCACCTCGTCACACGTCGAGTCAGTAGTATTGATGACTAAGGTACAGAAGTAAATATAAAAAAGGCTTAAAATAAAGCATTTTCGGGTATTCGATAACTTCATGCGAGTTGTACGGATGCCCCTTTTTTCCTTTTGAATTGGGGAACATTTCAATGCAATTTGTTGAGAAAATGTTCCCTAATTTATATTGAATATTGGGGAGCATTACGTTATAATAGTTATACAATTTGTTCCCCAAAGGAGGAAATGCTATGGCAGTACAATATCAAGATATACAGGAATTACTAAGAAGTCGAGCTGACCTTCATGTAAGACTGAATCTGATGCCTTATGATGGGACACCTGAAATCAAAGAGCGCGGAGATGGAAAATATCTCTATGTCAGAAAGCGTGTGGCAGGTAAACAGACATCGACTTATGTAGGCGTATATACAGAAGAATTATATAATCTGCTTCTTCGTAACACGAGAGAAGCCAGAGAAATCAGAAAAGAACTTCGTGGTATAGAAAAGCAGCTTGCTGCCGCAGGATATTCGGAAGATGAACTTTCTTCTGATGTGATAAACAATATTGCATTTGCACGAGCAAATATGAAAATGAATATCTATGATCAGGCTGTTTTGGAGGGTGTTGCTACATCATTTCCACAGACAGAAGAAATCATAGAAAACGGAAAAGTATCTGGTATGACAGCTACTGATGTTCAAAAGATTTTGAACTTAAAACACGCATGGGAGTTTATCCTCGACCGTGATGTGGTTGCCAGCCTTTCCGACTACTATATGCTCAGTCACATTGCAAGGCTTGTTAATGAAGGTTTCTTTGCCGAGGGTGGCCGTATTCGTGGCGTGCCAGTCACGATTGGTGGTTCATCCTATGTTCCGCCGTTGCCTACTGAGTTGGAAGTAAAAGACAGAATCCGCGAGATTGCCGAAGAAAATGATGAGACTATCAATGTTGCTATCAAACTGTGTTTGTATTGTATGAAAACACAAATATTCCTGGATGGTAATAAACGAGCGTCTGTAATTTTCGCAAATCATTATCTGATTGCACACGGTGGCGGTTTTCTGGTAATTCCCGAAAAGGAAGTGCCGCAGTTCAAGCAGTTGCTTGTAAAATATTATGAGGGTGAAGATATTTCTGTTATCGCCACTTTCATGAAAGAACGCTGTTGGAAAACAATATAAATCAAATACGAATCCTATCTTGGGGAGCATATTCTGTTATTTGTGATGAATTTGCTCTCCATATTAGGGATGACGGATTGAAAGAGGGTTTAATGTCTGTCACACCACACATTCTTTTATCGGTTGTGCAATAAAAAAGCGTTTCGTCCAAAAGTAGGGCAGAACGCCCTATTTATAACCATGATAGTAAGAATTTTCACACTCTTCTTGACATTATCGTAATTATCTGATAATATAAACCCGTAAGATTTTTGCACGCCTGCCCGGAGCAGACCACTGCAGCGTCATGAACGCCTTATGTATTATTTGAAGTAGTACATAAGGCGTTTTTTACTAAGAATGGAGTTGAAGAAATGGTAAAACTGAAAGAAGATACCAGAAAATCTATTGCCGAACTAACCCTGATGGATGATATTTTTATGAACAAGGTCTTTGAAAACGATATCGGGCGTACCGCGCTGCTGTTGCGAATTATCCTAAAGAATGATAAGATAAAGGTGATAAAGGCTACAACACAGCAGAAGCTAAAAAATTTGCTCGGGCATGATCTGCAGCTGGACATTTTGGCACAAAACGAAAACGGCACGCTATTTAACGTAGAAATACAAAACCAAAGCAGCGGTGCAGCGGCACGCAGAGCACGCTATCATTTGAGCCTGCTGGATTCACTTAGCCTGCCTAAGGGCAAGACCTATAAGCAGCTGCCGGATAATTATGTTGTTTTTATTACTCAAAATGATGTACTCAAGGGCGGTTTGCCGTTATATCACATCAACAGGAAAATCGAAGAAAACGATAAAGCTTTTGCTGACGGCTCGCATATCATTTATGTAAATAATAAAATTAAAGATGATACGCCGTTAGGAAGGCTGATGCATGATTTTACCTGCAAAAATCCTGACGATATGTATTATACCGAGTTGGCAGAAAAAGCAAGATATTTTAAGGAAACGGAAAAGGGGTTGACGAACATGGGTGATGTATTTGAAAAATTTGCAGCAAAAAGAGCTAAAGAAGCAGCTAAAGAAGCAGCAGAAGCAACTGCCAAAGAAAATAAAATTGAATTTGCTAAGGGACTCTTGGCTGATGGTATGAGCATTGAGTTTACCGTGCGTCACTCCAAGCTGTCGGAAGCAGAGGTACGCGAGCTGGCCGCCAAGCTGAGCGCATAAGAGTATAATAGCATAGCATTACAAGGCGTTCTGCTTAAAGTACGGTAGAACGCTTTTTATATAAACGCTCTCCGCATTCTCCCTGATTTATGCTATAATAAACTACAAGTATGTTTGCAGGAGGTTGCCATGTTTGCTGTTAATGTTGCGATAAATTTACCGGTAAAAAATTTATTCCGTCAGTTTACCTACAGTGTGCCGGAAGCACTGCAGTTTATAGACAGCGGCTGGCGTGTAGTTATTCCCTTCAGCGGCCAGAAGGTGGAAGGCTTTGTGGTGGAGCGTGTGTCGCTGCCTAGTGATGAAGTGCTGAGAAGTAAGCTGAAGTCGGTGGAGGCAGCCTTGGGCGATACTCCTTGGTTTGATAAGGAAATGCTGGCTACTGCCAAATGGATGGCAGATTATTATATGTGTTCGCTGGCAGAGGCGATGCGCCTTTTTGTGCCGGGAAAATCGAGCATTAAGCGGCGTGCCGTGCGTGATGCGCAGGGACGTTTGCTTTATTATGTTTATAATGAGCGTTTGCAGGAAAAAACAGTGTTGGCTTACCGTATCAATGCTGCAGGAAGGCAGGCGTTGGCTGAAGGAACGCTTGCCAAACGTGCCAAGGGGCAGCATGCTGCCCTGGGCGTACTGGCACAGGCTGCAGGAGCACTGAGCGTGAGCGAGTTGGCGCAGCAGGGTGTGAGCTCCGCGGTAGCGCGCGCTTTAGCGCAGAACGGTTTGGCGGACGCAGTGCAGAAGCGTGTGCTGCGCAACAGCTATAACACAGAGCAGGAGCGTGGCGAAAGCCTGCAGCTGACGGCGGAGCAGCAGGATGCCGCAGTAAAGATTAATCAGGCGATAGATGCGCAGCGTGCGCAGTCCTTTTTGCTGCAGGGCATTACGGGCAGCGGCAAGACGGAGGTTTACCTGCGTGCGGCGGCTCATGCTGTGGATGCAGGCTGGCAGGTGCTGATGCTGGTGCCGGAAATTGCGCTGACAGCGCAGCTGGTGAAGCGCTTTCAGGCATGGTTCGGCAGCGAGATTGCCGTGGCGCACAGTAAGCTATCGCAGAACGAAAGAGGCGACGTGTGGTACCGCATGCGCACAGGCAAGGCAAGGGTGCTGATTGGCGTGCGCAGTGCTGTGTTCGCTCCGTTTGAAAAGCTTGGCTTGGTGATTGTCGACGAGGAGCATGAGGGAAGCTACAAGGAGGAGGACCACCGTCCGCATTATAATGCACGTGATGTTGCCCGCACCCGCTGCCGCCTGACCGGCGCAGCTTTGGTGCTTGGCAGTGCGACGCCGGATTTATGCACTTATTATAAGGCACTGCAGGGCGAATGTACACATTTGCATCTTACGTCACGTCCTAATGGTGCTGCTTTGCCAAAGGTTGAGATCGTGGATATGCGCAAGGAACTGGAGGCGCGCAATTTCAGCGTGCTGTCGCGCGCGCTGCAGCAGGCGTTAGTGATGACGGCGGCGGCGGGGGAGCAGGCGATTGTCCTCCTAAACCGCCGTGGCTATTCTACCTTTGTGATGTGCCGCGACTGCGGCCAGACGATTACCTGTCCGCATTGCGCCGTAGCAATGGTTTACCACAAGAAGAACGAGGATTTGCGTTGCCATTACTGCGGTAACACGATGCCGCTGCCGCAGGAGTGCCCCAACTGTCATAGCCGCCGCATCAAATATTTCGGCAGCGGTACGCAGAAGGCCGAAGAACAGCTGCAGCAGCTGCCGGAGGTGCGTGTGTTGCGCATGGACCAGGATTCGACTGTGGCGAAGTTTGCGCATGCCGATATCCTGCGGCGCTTTGCCGACGGTGCGGCCAATGTGCTGATTGGTACGCAGATGGTGGCGAAGGGACATGATATTCCCAATGTAACGCTGGTGGGAGTACTGGCGGCGGACAGTACGCTGCATCTGCCGGATTACCGAGCGTCGGAGCGCGCCTTTTCGTTGCTGACGCAGGCAGCGGGGCGTGCGGGACGCGGTGACAGGCCGGGACATGTAATCTTCCAGACCTATGATCCGGATAACCCGATTCTGCAGCTGGCGGTGACGCAGGATTACGACACCTTTGCCAAGCGCGAGCTGCAGGAACGTCAGAACTATTTTTATCCGCCGTTCGCCCAGATGCTTAAGCTGCAGGTGGTGGATAAGGATGAGGGTGCAGGCCTGGCGCTGGCGCAGCAGGTTGTCTTCTATCTGCAGAGCTTAAAGCTGCAAGGCAAACTGGAGGATTTGTTGATTGCAGGACCGTTCCCCTCGCTGGTGGCAAAGGCCTATGACCTGTACCGTTTCAATGTGCTGTTGAAGGCGCAGGATTTGAGGGAAACAAAGGAAGCATTGCTGAACAGTGAATTCAAGGAAAAGCCTAATCTTTACTTTAATGTTGACCCTGTAAGTGTAATTTAACATGGTAAATGATTGTATAAAAACAGAGTTTGTGTTACAATATAGAAGATTTGACACTGCTAATACCGGTAGAATGTTGCAAAAATCTGCCGGTGTCAGCAAATTGATTAATGGGAGTAATTGTTTATGAGCATGCAGATGGAATTTATCAAGGTGCTGCCGTCACCGCAGGCCTTAATGGAGGATTATCCGGTAAGTAAGGCTTCGAAGCTGCTGAAGCTGCAGCGTGACGAGGCTATAAAGAATATTTTTACAGGCAAGGATGACCGCTTTTTGTTGGTTATCGGTCCTTGCTCCAGCGATAATGAGGATGCTGTGCTGGACTATGTTTATCGTCTGGCCAAGCTGCAGGAAAAGGTACAGGATAAAATTTTTATCGTACCGCGTCTGTACACCAACAAGCCGCGTACTATCGGCGTAGGCTATAAGGGTATGCTGCACCAGCCTTCTCCCGAGGGTGAAGAGGATATGCTGGGTGGTATTATCGCTATCCGTAAAATGAACGTGCGCGTGGTAGAAGAAACCGGCCTGACCGGTGCAGAGGAAATTCTCTATCCCGAGGTTTTCCGCTATCTGTCCGATTTGCTGAGCTATGCCGCAGTTGGCGCGCGCTCCAGCGAGGACCAGCTCCACCGTATGATTGCCAGCGGCGTAGGCATTCCCGTTGGCATGAAGAATCCTACTAGCGGCGATTTGTCCGTTATGCTCAACAGTGTGGCGGCAGCGCAGCATGAGCAGGAATTTTTGTTCCGTGGCTGGGAGGTACGCACCAAGGGCAACCCGCTGGCGCATTCCATTTTGCGTGGTTATGTAGACCCCATCGGCAACAGTTTCCCCAACTACCATTATGAGGTGCTGAAAATCGTTATTGATATGTATGCGGAGCGTCAGCTGCAGAACCCGGCGATTATTGTGGATACCAACCACGCCAATTCCGGCAAAAAATATCTGGAGCAAATCCGCATTGCCAAGGATATTGTGCATTCCCGCAAGCTGAATGCTGATATCAACAGAATCGTCAAGGGCCTGATGATTGAAAGCTATATCGAGGACGGTGCTCAGGGCGTGCATGATGGCGTCTACGGCAAATCTATTACCGACCCCTGCCTGGGTTGGGAAAAGACGGAAAGACTGTTGCTTGACCTGGCGGAAGAACTGTAAACTGATAAGTATGAGCTGCTGTAGCGAAGGCTGCGGCAGCTTTTTTGCATGCAAAAAGACCGCCTGCTTCAGCGGGCGGCCTTTAAAATATTTCAGCTATTAAAATGTTTCCAGCAGCTTGTAGCCACGTCCGATGAGGAAGGTGGCAGTTTCCGGCTCGTTGGTTTTGAAAACTACTACCGGCTTAACATTGTCGCGGTTAAAGGAAATGTAAAGGTAAGAAATGTCGATGTTGGCACCGTGGATAGCGGAAAGAATGCCGTCCAGGTAACCCGGAGTATCGTTCATCTCTACAGCAATAACCTTGTCCTGACGGCATTGGTAGCCTTCTGCCTTCAGTACTTCGATAGCAGTTTCTGCCTTGTCCACAATCAGGCGCACGATGCCGAATTCCGCACTGTCGTTGGCCAGCATGGTGTAAATATTGATGTTGGCTTTAGCAAGAATGGTGGTGATTTTGAACAAACCACCCTCGTTGTTTTCGGTGAATAAAGAAATCTGGTTCAGCATATGTAAAAATCCTCCCTAAATTATCATAAAGCGGGCTGTACTGTTGTCAGTTTTTGCTTGCTTAATAAAAGATTATAGCACAAACTTTGATGAGAAGAAAGAGGCTTTTGTAAAGTTATCTTTACCTGACGCAAGCTATTGTGAAGTGAAAGAGGACAAAAATAATATTTAGCTTTGATTTGAACGCAGAAAAACAGCTTTGATTTGTGATAAATACAATGCTTGCTGAGTCTATTATTCTTTAATGTTTACGTGGTTATTGAGTTTAGGTTAAAACAAACAAAGATTACAAATTGCTTGGTTTTTCTTGTAAAAGTGTTATAATATTGTTGATAACATATGAGCAAGTTTTGAAATGTTACTCATATAAATAAGCGGAGGTTGATAGTATGGGTATGAAGAAATTATTAGCAGTTTTATTCTCGGCTTTACTGCTTGTAGGCGTTGCAGGCTGCGGCGGCAACAATGCGCAACAGGGCGCGGTAACACAAAAGGTTATGAACGCCAAATCCAAGCAGGATTTTGAGCCTGTGACGGAAGTAAAGGAAGGACGCAAAAACGTCTATGCCGTACTTAAGGTTATGAAGGGTAACTATTGGGAAGAAGTTATCCGCGGCATTAAGGACGGCGCAGCTAAGGCTGACGTTAACGTTTATGTCGGCGGCGTTATGAAGGACGGCGATTGGGAGCTGCAACGCGATATGGTCAAGGAGCTTCCCGGCAAAAAAGCAGATGCAGTGATTCTTGCTCCGGCGGACAGCTCCAATATGACGGCAAGTGCGAAAACACTGCGCGAGCAGAAGTTGCCGGTATTTTTGGTTGATACTGCACTCAGCAGCAATGATTATGATGCAGCCTTCCTTACCGATAACTTGGAAGCTGGTGCCGAGGTTTGCCAGCAAATGGTAGAGCAGATGAAGGCTAGCGGCGTGAAGGAATCCGAGGAGGCAACGGTTCTGGTACATGTCAGCACCTTGGCCAGCACTACGATTTCCGACCGTCTGAACAGCATTATGGCAAACTGGGGTAAATTTGCTTCTGCAAGCTGGAAAATCGAACATGATTATATTATCAACTATGGTGATGAAGCGGGCGCATTTAAGCTGGTTACCGAAAAAATCAAAAACACTCATAATGTTAAAGGCATTATTGCCTGCAACAACGGCTCCACCAATGCAACCGTGGAGGCTGTAATGGCTGCAGGCCGCAAGGATATTGTCGTTACCGGTTTTGACCTTGGTAAAAAGACTTTGCTTGGCCTGGAGGACAAGAACTATAGTATCGCCGTTGCCGTACAGAATCAGTACAAAATGGGCTACGAGGCTGTGATGGCTGCCGCTGCTGCAGCAAAAGATGGCAGCAAGCCTGCACAGAAGCTGGTAAATACCGGTATCCGTATGGCAGATAAAAACAATTATAAAAAATAAATAACAAAAAAGCTTAAGAGCCTTCTGCTTCTGACGCGAAATTCGCCTGATGCAGAAGGCTTTTTAGTCTTTACTTAAATATATGAGGAAGCTTGTGCAGAGAATTTGTTTTTTCCTGTAGTAATGTGTTATAATGAACTATTGGAATAGATATAAGGAGGAACAAAAATGGCTAAGTTAAAAATAGTGATTGCCGGCGCTCCGGTGCTGCGTGAGGTGGCTCAACCGGTAGAGCGTATAGATAAAAAATTGCAGCGTCTGCTGCGTGATATGGCAGAAACAATGTATTCGGCCGACGGCGTAGGCCTGGCAGCACCGCAGGTGGGTGTAAGCAAGCGCGTAGTAGTTATCGACGTAGGCGAAGGCCTGTACGAGCTGATTAACCCTGAGATTGTTAAACGCGAGGGCAAGGTGCTGGGCAGCGAAGGCTGTCTTTCCGTGCCTGATTACGAAGGCGAGGTAGAACGCTCCGAATATGTGGAATGCGAATTCACCGACAAAACCGGCCAACGCATGTTGCTTTCCGCAAGCGGTCTGCTGGCTATCTGCATTCAGCATGAGCTGGACCATCTGGACGGCATTCTGTTCATCGACAAGGCTAAAACCATTTCGCCTAAGCAGAAGGAAAATCCCGAGGATGCTTTAAGATAAATCCTGACGGGATACGAAAAAAAATAGAAAGATATACGGAGGAAAACAAATGCGTATAGTATTTATGGGAACGCCGGATTTCGCAGTAGGCAGTCTGCAGGCGCTGTGTGAAAGCGGCAAGCATGAAATTCTTGCGGTAGTAACTCAGCCGGATCGTCCGAAGGGACGCGGCAACAAGCTGCTGCAAACACCGGTTAAAGAATATGCGCTGGCGCAGGGCCTGACTGTTTACCAGCCGCAAAAGGTAAAAACTCCCGAATTTGTTGAGCTGCTGCACGAGCTGCAGCCGGAGCTGATTGTTGTAGCTGCTTTCGGCCAGTTCTTGAGCAAGGAAATTCTGGAGCTGCCGAAATACGGCTGCATTAACGTACACGCTTCCCTGCTGCCGAAGTATCGCGGTGCGGCGCCGATTCAGTATGCCATCATCAAGGGCGAAAAGGAATCGGGCGTAACGATTATGCAGATGGATATCGGCATGGATACCGGCGCAATGCTGGATAAGGTAGTAGTGCCTATCGAAGAAAATACCACGATGGGCGAGCTGCATTATGCTCTGCGTGAGCAGGGTGCGGCGCTGCTGCTGCAAGTTATCGACAAGATTGCGGCAGGTACTGCCGTTGCGGAACCGCAGGATAACGAACAGGCTACCTATGCAACACTTCTCGACCGCAGCATGGAGCATATCGACTGGAGCAAAACGGCACAGGAGGTACACAACCTTATCCGCGGCTTTAATCCTGCACCCAGCACCTTTACCAAGCTGCCGAACGGCAAGGGCCTGAAAATATGGGGCAGTAAAATGACTGACAAAAACAGCGCTGCTGCTGCCGGTACCGTTATCGAAACCGGCAAGCACAGCTTCTTTGTAGCTTGCGGTGAGGGCGTACTGGAAATCACCGAGGTACAGCCCGAATCCAAAAAACGTATGCCGGCGCAGGTTTTCCTGAACGGCCGCGGTGTACAGGAGGGCGATCTGCTTGCCTGAAGCAGGCTGTAAATTGAAGGAGTAATCTTTTAATGAACGAAGATAGTGTATTTAAGCCCAAAAAACGTATATTTATGGCCTTGACCTCCATTAGTGCCGTATTAGGTGCGCTGATGTTTTATGTGGTCTGGAAGGTAACCTTTCCGGGGCTTTATGAAATCAGCCGTTTCCTGCCGATAATTTTCGGCTTTTTCGGCGTACTGATCGTGCTGGCAATGCTCAGCGGCGTGCTGGGAATTGTCATGGCGCTATTGGGAATACCGGTGCTCAAAATTTTGTATTTTTGGGCGTGGAAGGCGATTAATATTCTCTTCCCCTTTGCGGTAGTACTGGGACGCTTGTTCAATATTCCCCGCGTCCGCATTGAGCAGTCCTTTATCGAGGTAAGCAACAATCTGGTGCTGCAGCATAAGGTGAAGGTGCCTGCCAACCGAATTATGATTTTAACACCGCATTGTATCCAGCTGGATACCTGCGTACATAAGATAACCCGTAATGTAGAGAACTGCCGTCAGTGCGGACGCTGCAGCGTAGGTGCTATGCTGGGGTTGGCGCACAAGTACGGTTGCCATTTTGCTGTGGCCACCGGTGGTACGCTGGCAAGGCAGATGGTTAAGCAGGCAAGGCCGAAAGCTATTGTGGCCGTGGCCTGTGAGCGTGACCTGACCAGCGGCATTCAGGATGTATTTCCGCTGCCGGTGCTGGGCGTTTTAAACGAGCGTCCCTTCGGTCCCTGCTTTAATACACGGGTAGATATCAATAAGCTGGAAGCAGCAATTTTAGCATTTATGGAAGATGATGAGGAAGAAACAAAGCATGCGGAAGGAACAAAAAGCAAATTATCCTGAGAGTGCCCGCGGAGCAGCGGCGCTTTTGGTGCGTATGGTGCTGGAGGACGGCGCTTATACGAATATCGCGCTGAACCAGTATCTGCGCGGCAGCAGACTGAGCGATCTTGACAGAAGGCTGGCAACGGAGCTGGTATACGGCACGGTAAAGGCCAGCGGTACGCTTGACTGGTATCTGGCGCAGTGTGTCAGCCGTCCGCTGGACAAGGTGGCCGGTGATATTCTGGCGATACTGCGCATCAGCACCTACCAGCTGCTGTATATGACGCGCATTCCTGCGTCGGCGGCAGTAAACGAGGCTGTGAAGCTGGCGCGCTCCGTGAGCCATGAGGGCAGCGCCAAGTTCGTCAACGGCGTTCTGCGCGGTCTGCTGCGTAAGCGGGAAGCAGGAGCATTCGTCCTGCCTGATACCGAAAAGCAGGATGCCGATTATCTGTCGCTGCAGTATTACCATCCGCGCTGGCTGGTGAAGCGCTGGCTGGGACCGTGGGGACGCGGCGGTACCGAACGCCTGCTGGCGTTTGATAATACGGCTGCGCCGGTGTGCCTGCGTGTTAATACGCTGGTGACTACGCGCGACAAGCTGTTGGCGGATCTGACGGAAATGGGTGCGCAGGTGCATGCTTCCGAATGGAGTCCCTACGGCATTGTGGCAGAGCATCTGCCGTCGCTGCATACGCTTCTGGCAGCACTGCCGCAGCATTTTTATATTCAGGATGAAAGCTCTATGCTGGTAGCGCCGGTGCTGGCGCCGCAGCCCGGAATGCGCGTGCTGGATATGTGCAGCGCTCCCGGCGGCAAGGCAACGCACGTGGCACAGCTTATGCAGGATAAGGGCGAGGTTATCGCCTGCGACATCCACGAGCATAAGCTGGAGCTGATTGCCGAAAACGCTGCCCGTCTGGGCATGAAGAGCGTCAAAGCACTGCAGAACGATGCTCTGCAGCTGCGCAGCGAATGGCTGGGCGTGTTTGACAGAGTTTTGGTTGATGCACCCTGCTCCGGTCTGGGTGTGCTGCGTCGCCGTGCGGAAGCACGCTGGCGCAAGCAACGCAAGGATCTGAAGCTGTTCCCGCCGTTGCAGCTGGCAATTTTAAAGAATGCCGCACAGTATGTGAAGGACGGCGGCACGATGGTTTACAGCACCTGCACGATTGAGCAGAGCGAAAACCATTATCTGGTGGAAGAGTTTTTAACGCAGCATCCCGAATGGCAGCGCGTGGAATTCACACATCCGCTGACGGGTGAGCAGGTACAGGAGCTGCAGCTTCTGCCGCAGAATGACGGCATCGACGGCTTTTATATCTGTAAGCTGATGAAAAAGCAGTAATATAGAGGTAAGAGAATGCAAGATATTTTTGCTTTACCAATAGAAGAATTACAGGATTTGTTTGTGGCAGCAGGACTGAAAAAGTTCCGTGCCAAGCAGGTATTTCAATGGCTGTACCAAAAGTCGGTCTTTGATTTTACCGCTATGCACAACCTGAGCAAGGCCGATATTGCCGTGCTGCAGGAAAAATTCACCGTGTTGCCGCACAGTCTGGAAATTTTGCGTGAGCAGAATTCCTCCGACGGCATGACGAGTAAGCTGCTTTTGGGCTTGCCGGACGGCAATTCGGTAGAAACGGTTCTGATGCACCATGATTACGGCTACAGCGTGTGCGTTTCCAGCCAGGTCGGCTGCGATATGCACTGCGCTTTCTGTGCCAGCGGCCTGAAGGGTGCTGTACGCAACCTGACGGCGGCAGAAATCGTGGCGCAGGTTTACCTGTTCAACGAGCGTCTGCGTGAGCAGGGAGCAATGGTGAGCAGAGTGGTGGTCATGGGCAGCGGTGAACCGATGCTGAATTTTGACAGCGTTTTGCAGGCGCTGGATTTTCTGCATCGCGAGGACACCTGCAACATGAGCTACCGTAATATGACGATTTCCACCTGCGGCATCATTCCGGGTATTAAACGCCTGGAGGAGCAGGGCAAGCCGATAAATCTGGCAATTTCACTGCACGCAGTCAAAAACGAGCTGCGTACGGCGCTGATGCCTGTCAACAAGGGTTATCCCTTCGTGGATGTGCTGACAGCTGCCGAAAGCTACAGCAAAGCCAGCGGCAGGCAGATAACATATGAATATATTCTGTTGAAGGGAAAAAATGACAGTCCGCAGGACGCGGAGCTTTTGAGCAATTACCTGCGCTATAAGCAGGCATCCGTTAATCTGATACCGGCCAACCCGGTACCGGAGCAGGGCTTTGAGCGCCCGTCCAAAGCGGCAGTAGAACGCTTTTTGCGCATCCTGCAGAAAAACAGGATTAACGCTACCGTTCGTAAGGAGATGGGCAAGGATATTGATGCGGCCTGCGGTCAGCTGCGGGCTAAATTTGCCAAGGAACAGGAGCAAAAATAATGCAGGTAATCAGCAGAACCCATGTGGGCCTGGTCAGAGAGAATAATGAAGATGCGCTGCTGGTGCGTGAGCCCTCTCTTTTTGCCGTTGCCGACGGCATGGGAGGCTATGCGGCAGGAGAAATTGCCAGCAGGTCTACTATTAAAGCCTTTGAGGCTGCAACACATAGCCTGCGCCATGAGCAGAAGGAACAGAATATCCGTAAGGTTATGCTGGAGGCCTTTGACAAGGCTAATACGCACGTTTTTAAAATGGCGGTGAGCAATGAAAGCTATTCCGGCATGGGAACGACGATGACGGCGCTTTATCTGCCGGGGGATGGGCACGGCTACTGCTGCCATGTAGGCGACAGCAGATTGTATCTGTTCCGCAACGACAAGCTGGAGCAGCTGACGCATGACCATACACTGGTAGCGGATTTAAAGGAACAGGGAAAAATTACGGACGAGGAAGCCTTTGTACATCCGCAGCGTAATATTTTGCTGCAAGCCCTGGGTGTCGAGGAAACAGTTAATGCTGATTTCTTCAGCTTCCGTTTGCAGGAGGGTGACAGGCTGCTGCTGTGCAGCGATGGTCTGTCCGACATGCTGCGTGCAGCCGAAATCAGCCGGATTATCGGCTGTGCCGATCCGGAGCAGGCTGCTGACAAACTGCTGGAGCAGAGCCTGGACAACGGCGGACGCGATAATGTGTCTCTGATTCTGATTGATTTAACTACGCAGGGGGAGGAAAGCTGTAATGGATAAAAATGGCAAGACCATCTTGAACGGACGCTATGAGATTATTCGTCCGATTGGCTATGGCGGTATGGCCGAAGTCTTTTTGGCCCACGACCAGCTTTTGGACCGTAATGTAGCCGTGAAAATGTTGCGCGACCAGTTCCTGGGGGACAATGAGCTGCTGGAGCAGTTCCGCAGAGAAGCAAAATCCGCGGCGCGTCTGGTGCATCCGTATATTATCAATATCTATGATGTTGTATCGGAAGGCAGCAATCAGTATATAGTTATGGAATATGTTGACGGTGTTACTCTGAAGGAGTATATGCAGGAGCATAAGCTGAGCCTGAATACTGTGCTGGAAATCGCTGTGCGACTTGCCGATGCACTGCAGCATGCTCACAGCCATAACATTATTCACTGTGACATCAAGCCGCAGAATATTTTAATTGACAAAAATATGAATCCGAAAATCGCTGATTTCGGCATTGCCAAAATGGTCACGAACCAGACGATGGTTTATTCCAAATCGGTGATGGGTTCTGTGCATTATATTTCTCCGGAGCAGGCCTGCGGCGGTAAGATTACTGCCAGCAGCGATGTCTATTCTTTGGGTATAGTGCTCTTCGAAATGCTTACGGGTGAGGTTCCCTACGTCGGCACAACGGCGGTTTCGGTTGCTATGATGCATGTAGAAAAGCCTGTGCCGCAGCTGAAGGACTATATGGAAAATGTTCCCGAGGGCATGCAGGAGATTATTGACAAGGCGTTGGCAAAGCGTTGTGAGGACAGATATGCTAACGCCGGACAGATGCGACGCGATTTGCTGAACCTGAAGATGAAGCTCTTCCCGTTCAGCAGCGAGGACTATCATCAGGAGCTGGGCGCGGTGAAGCCTAACGGCAATGTTGTCGATAACCGTGATGACGGTGCTACGGTAATTATGAAGCCGGTGCGCAGTGAGCTGCCGCCGAAGCAGGTAACTCCGGCTGTAACACAAGAGCCGGAAAAAATTCAGGAAAAGCAGGAAGCAATGCCTTCCGGAAAAACAGGGGATGAAAAACCAGTGGTTAAGAAAAAGCTGAATTATACCAAACTGATAGTAATGATTACTGCTGCTGTAGTAGCAATTTCGCTGGTAGCGCACTTTATCTTCAACCGCAATCTGGCGGAAATTGCAGTGCCTAATGTTACCAATATGACGGTAGTAGAAGCACAGAAGCTGCTGGAGGAAAAGCAGTTTAAGGTAGAGCTGGAGGAAAAATACGGCGATCCTGATAAGTTTAAGCCCGGTACTGTTATGGAGCAGTCCCCGAAGGCCGGCGAAAAACGTAAGCAGGGCAGCCTTATTATCCTGACCATCTGTAAGGGCGCGGAGCTGAAGGCTGTGCCTGATGTTACAGGCATGTCGCTGTCGAAGGCGGAGCAGCAGCTGGCGGATGCAGGCTTTAAGGTCGGTAAGGTGACGCGCAAGCATATGGACGGCGGTAAAATCGGCGCTGTTCTCAGCCAGTCGCCGAAGGGCCTGGACAAGGCTCCCAAAGGAACTGCCATCGATTTGGTAATCAACGAAGGCGACAAGCCGGTTCCGAATATTATCGGCAAATCCATTGACGAAGCTAAGGGCATGCTGGAGCAGGCAGGTCTGAAGCTGGGTGAAATCAAAAAGGTTCAGGATGCCAGCGCCAATAAGAATATAGTTCTGGCCTGCAACCCGGGTGTAGGCAGTAACCTTAACGACGGCGCTGCAGTAGCGATTACGGTGGCTGCCGGCGGCGAGAAGAAAAGCGCCTACGTTGACTTTGTCGTACCGAGCGGCAAGCCTGCCAACGTGCGTATTGTACTGACGGATGATAACGGCACGGCAACACTGTACAGCGGTACACAAAACGGCAGCGTGCGTCTGCGTCAGAAGGTGGAATATGCAGGCAATGCCAAGGTTCAGTTCATCTGTGACGGCAAGCTCATATCTGAAAGGAATCTGTAAACATGGCAGAGCTGCAGGGCAGAGTCCTGAAAAATTATAACGGCTATTATTACCTTAAGGTAGAAGGCGAAAGCGAGCCTTATACCTGCAAGGTAAAGGGAAAAATGAAGAAAAACCGTTTTTCGCTGGCAACAGGCGATATCGCCGGCTTTGAGGTAAGCAGCAGCGAAAAGCGCGAGGGGATGATTACCGGCGTGCTGCCGCGCAGAAATTTTCTGCCGCGTCCTACGCTGGCTAACCTGGATTTATTTGTGGCAGCCTTTGCCTGTGCTGCGCCGGATTTCAGCTTTCTGCTGGCAGATAAGCTGCTGGCGCTGGCAGAGCTGGCAAAAATTCCTGCGATATTGGTGCTCAACAAGGAGGATAATGCTCCTGCGGGCCTGATTGAGCAGGTGAAGGCTGTTTATGAGCCTATCGGTTACGAGGTTTATACTCTGTCGGCACAGAACGGCACCGGCGTGGAGGCTCTGCGTGAGCGTCTGCGTGGTAAAATCTGCGCTTTTGGCGGACCTTCGGGCGTAGGCAAATCGTCTACCATCAACGCTATCGACAGCAGCGTTGACCTGCGCACGGGCGAGGTTAGCGAAAAAATCGGCCGTGGCAAGCATACTACACGCTATGCACAGCTGCTGCCGTTTGACGAAGGCTATATTGCGGACACGCCGGGCTTCGGCAATCTGCTGCTGGAGGGCCTGACAGCCGAAATGGTGCAGGCCTCCTTCCGTGAGTTTGCCGATTATGAGGCAGGCTGCAGGTTCTGTCCCTGCACGCATACGCATGAGCCTGTCTGCGGTGTAAAGGATGCTGTGGCTGCAGGAAAGATTTCTGCCAGCCGTTATGAATCATATTTGACAATGTTAGCAGAGGTAAAACTCCTGCAAGAGAAAGAGGGAAGAAAATGATGATTAAAGTTGCTCCATCAATTTTATCTGCCGATTTTGCATATCTGGCGGACGAAATCAAAAAAATTGAAGCTGCCGGTGCCGACTGGGTACACATCGATGTTATGGACGGCCAGTTTGTACCTAACCTGACCTTCGGTGCTCCTGTAGTGAAAAAAATCCGTAAGGTAACCGACCTGTTTTTCGACTGCCATCTGATGGTAGAAAATCCGGAAAAATACATTGCCGATTTCAAGGCTGCCGGTGCCGACCAGATTGTTGTGCATGTAGAAACCACCAAGCATCTGCACCGCTGCATCCAGCAGATTAAGGCTGAGGGCATGAAGGCCGGCGTTGCGCTGAATCCCGCTACCAGCCTGGGTACGGTAGAAGAAATTCTGCCTTACGTTGATATGGTACTGCTGATGACCGTTAACCCCGGCTTCGGCGGCCAGAGCTTTATTGAAGGCGTAGTTCCGAAGATTGAGCGCCTGCATGCGATGATTACCGAGCGCGGCCTGAATGTGGATATTCAGGTTGACGGCGGCGTTAATGCCGAAACCTCCAAGCTGGTGAAGGCTGCCGGTGCCAACGTATTGGTAGCAGGCTCCTATGTTTACGGTGCTGAAGATACCGCTGCCGCTATTGCCAGCCTGAAATAGTATTCAGTGATTAGTGAACAGTAAATAGTGTTCGGAAAATAAGAAAAACCGTCCTTTCCTGTTATCTGCAAAATTGCAGACTGGGAAGGACGGTTTTGTTTTGCTTTGGGTGTTATTTTTTTTCGCTATCGTTGGCTTTTTGCCAGATATACCATACTGCGAGTGAGCGCCAGGGGCGCCAGGTTTCCGTAAGCGTATTGATTTTGCCGCGTTTGGGAATTTCGCTCAGATTAAGCATTTTTTGCAGCTCTTTCTTGAAGATAAAGTCGGAACTGGGTACAACGTCCGTGCGGCACAGAGCCAGCAGCAGAAACATTTCGATAGTCCATTGGCCGAGGCCGCGGATTTGCATCAGCTGCTTGGTAATCTGGCTGTCGGTCATATCGTCGAACTTATCCATAGTTACGCTGCCGTTGATCACTGCTTCGGCAAAGCTGCGCAGGTAATCTATCTTTTGCTTAACAAGACCGATACTGAGCAGGTCCTCGGCGGAAGCAGCAAGTACTGCCTGCGGCGTAATAGGATTGCCGGTGAGGCCTTCGAGCTTTTTCATCAGCTGTTGGCTGACATCAGGCGGCAGCTGTTGGGCAATAATACCGGTCAGTAATATAGTAAAATAAACCTCTTTAGATTTTGGTTTTAACGGACAGGGCGAATAACGGTCAACTAACGGGGCGAGCTCTGGAACGTTTTCACGCAGATAGCGGTCACCGACGGACCAATCTGGGGTTTGGCACATAAGCATCCTCCTTTTATTTACTTCATTACAATATTATAATACGAAAACGGCGGTTAGACAAACGAAAAAATGCGAAATAATAGCAATAAAAGCAGTTTTCTATGAACAAAGTCGTTTGGATTTGCTTTTTCTTTAAATCATGAAGAAAAATAAAAAACGGCGGCAACGCAGATTAATATTTGCACTTTTTTCTTCAAAGCTGTATAATTAATCTGATTGACAATCTATATTTGTAATTAAAATGTAAGGAGACGATGAAATGTCTGAAGTCAGAGTAAGATTTGCTCCCAGTCCTACTGGGTATTTACATATTGGTGGTGCGCGTACTGCGCTGTTTAACTGGCTGTTTGCCCGCAAAATGGGAGGCAAGCTGATTCTGCGTATCGAGGATACCGATATTGAACGCCTGAAAGAGGATTCCGTAAGCCAAATCCTTACCAGCCTGAAATGGTTGGGCATCAATTGGGATGAAGGCCCGGAGGCCGGCGGCGAATACGGTCCTTACTATCAGTCCGAGCGCTTTGATATTTACAAAAAATATGCTCAGCAGCTGCTGGACGAAGGCAAAGCATACTACTGCTTCTGCACTACCGAGGATCTGGCTGCACAACGTGAAAAACAACGCGCTGCTAAGCAACCGTTCCGCTATGCACGTACCTGCCGTGATATTCCGGCAGAGGAGGCTAAAGCACGCATCGCTGCAGGCGAACCGTATTCCATCCGTATCAAGATTCCTGCCGAAGGCAGTATCACCGTGCATGATCTGATTCATGGCGAAGTTACCTTTAACATGGACCAGTTTGATGATTTCGTAATTGTAAAATCCAACGGTATTCCTACCTATAACTTCGCTGTTTGTGTCGATGACCATCTGATGGGCATGACTCACGTACTGCGCGCTGAGGAGCATCTTTCCAACACTCCGAAGCAGCTGCTGGTTTACGAAGCACTGGGCTGGGAACCGCCTAAGTTCGGTCATATGCCGATGATTCTGGCTATGGATCGTTCCAAGCTGAGTAAACGTCATGGTGCAACCTCTGTTGAAGAATTCCGCAGCCAAGGCTATCTGCCGGAAGCTATCATCAACTATCTGACTCTGCTTGGTTGGGGCCCCGGCGATGAACGCGAAATCTTCACTCTGGAAGAAACCGTTAAGCTGTTTGAGCTGGAGCAGATGAGCAAAAAGGCTGCTATTTATGACACCAAAAAGCTCACCTGGATGAACGGCCAATATCTGTCCGAGCTGCCGCTGGAAAAAATTCTGCCGGATGCTAAGCCCTTCTTCGTTAAAGACGGCCTGGTAACCGAAGAATGGTTCAACGATGCTGCCAACGAAGCATACTTTGAAAAGCTCGTAGACGTTGTACGTGTACGCGTTAAAACTCTGCAGGAGGTTGCCGATGCTTCAACATACTTCTTCAAGGATGTTGAAGAATATGATGAAAAGGGTGTAGCTAAGCACTTCAAGGCAGAAAATATTCCTGTACTGGAGCAGTGCATTGCAGCAATTAAGGCTGATGATGTATATGACCTGGCTTCTACCGAAGCAGCATACAATAAGATTGCTGCCGACAACGGTCTGGCTCTGGGCAAGGTTATCCATCCGACTCGTCTGGCTCTGACCGGACGCACCGTAAGCCCCGGTATGTTTGACGTTATGGTTCTGCTGGGCAAGGAAAGAACTTTGGCACGTCTGGAAAAGGCTGTTGAGTTCATTAAAAGTTTATGATTGTAAAATAGCGATTGGCGGCTAGTTTTAGCGCGATTGCTTTAATTAAGCAGGAGGGCTTTTCTTCCTGCTTAATTTTTACCAAGAGATTCAAGGCTGGGAACATTGTTTTTGGAAAGGAGCTGCAGGCTATGAAAATCCTGATGACAACATTATTATGCTTATGCTTATCTCTGCCGGTTCTGGCAGACCAGCAGACTACGGTGCTTACCGAACAGACCTCTGTCGGCAAGGCAACGGCAATGCTGCCCTACATCGACGGCAGTAATTCCGCAGAGCTGGAAAAACAGGCCAACGCTTTGGTACGCGACGCTGCAGCTAAGCTGGTCAAGGAGGTAGGCGGTCAGGGAAGTGTAACCTATAAGGTGATGCTGAACCGTCCTAGCCTGGTAAGCCTGCTGCTGGAGGCAGACAACGGCGGACGCAAGGCGTACACCGGACTGAATCTTGATCTGACAACCGGCAAGGAGTTCGAGGTTACGTATTTCTTTGTAGATAACGATAACGTAAAAAATGCTTTGGGCAATTATGATAACGTGCTTTTCGGCGAAGAGGGCTTGTTTGTGCGCAGCAAGAAAAATGCTGCCTACAGTAGCTTTGTACCCTACAGGGATGTAGTTACCTCCCTGCGCATCGGCGAAGCGGGACGCCTGCTGCAGCTGGCGAAAATTACCGATAAGGCTGCAGGCAAAACACTGCGTCTGCCTGCAAGCGGACTTATGGCGTTGAAGCTGGACAGCAATCCTTCCACCGGCTACGGCTGGCAATTCAGCTGCAGCTCACCGGCAGTAAGCAAGGTAGGCAGCTCGTTTACCATTCCGCGCGCTGATGAGGAAAGAATGGGTGCGCCCGGCGTTGAAATTCTGGTGCTGGCGGTTACTAAGCCCGGTACCTACAATATCCGCATGGATTACAAGCGCTCTTGGGAAAAAATGAGCCTGCAAAGCTTTAACTTTATCGTTATCGCAGAATAAGCTAGAGGATTTGTTTATGGAAAAAGCATCAGTTTCTGTAAAAATATATAATAGTACCTATGCATTAACGACCTCTGCTTCCGAAGAACAGGTGCTGAAAATAGCAGCAGAGGTAGACAGAAGAATGCAGGAGCTGGCAGAAAGCAAAAAGCTGCTGCAGACAGATAAAATAGCCATCTGGACGGCGCTCGACCTGGCTGCAGACAGACTGGAGCTGCAGGAAAAATACGCTGCGCTGCAGCAGGAAATGCAGCAGCAATCTGTGGCGGCGGAGCAGAAAATGCAGGAAAAATGCGCTGCGATGGAGCAGGAGCTGCAGCAAAAGTGCGCAGCAGCGGAGCAGAAAATACAGGAAAAATATGCTGCGCTCGAGCAGGAAATGCAGCAAAGAAATGCTGTGCTGGTAGAAGAGCTGCAAAGCCTGCAGGCCAGATACGACAGACTGCTGGCAGCAGTGCGTGAAAGGTAGATAACATATGGAAAAGAAAACAATAGAACTGCTTGCTCCCGCAGGCAGCTGGGAAGCATTGGAGGCAGCGGTAAACGCCGGCGCCGATGCTGTATATATGGGCGGTAAAGCCTTTGGCGCACGTGCCTATGCCAGCAATTTTGATGAAGAGGAAATGGCTAAGGCGGTGTATTTTGCGCATATGCACCATGTGCGCCTGTATATTACCGTCAATACGTTGGTTGATGACAGCGAGCTGGAGGCTTTATCCGCTTACCTGCTGTTTTTGAATAACGTAGGCGTAGACGGACTTATTGTGCAGGACTTGGGCGTTATACGTCTGGCGCAGAAAATTGTGCCGGAGCTGCCGCTGCATGCCAGCACGCAGATGAGCATTACCAACAGCAGCGGTGTAGACTTTGCTATGGGCGCAGGCATGGAGCGCAGCGTATTGGCGCGCGAGCTGAGCCTGAAGGAAATCGGTGCAGCCTGCAGCCGCGGCAGTGAAATCGAAACCTTTATTCACGGTGCTCTGTGCGTATGCTACAGCGGACAATGCCTGATGAGCAGTCTTATCGGCGGCCGCAGCGGTAACCGCGGACGCTGTGCCCAGCCTTGCCGTTTACCGTATAAGCTGCTCAACGCGAAGGATGAAGATATGCTGCAGGGCAAGGATGCAGGCCAGTATCTGCTGAGCCCGAAGGATATGAATACCTTGAGCATTCTGCCGCAGCTGATTGACGCAGGCGTTGTGTCCTACAAAATCGAAGGACGCATGAAGCGCCCAGAATATGTTGCGGTAGTAGTAGATGCTTACCGCCGGGCGATTGACAGCTATCTTGCCGGTGACTATAACGTGCCGGAAGAAGATTTGGCGAATATCGAGCAAATCTTCAATCGTGACTTTACCACCGCTTATTTGGAGCGTCGTCCCGGTCGCACAATGATGAGCGACCGCCGTCCCAACAACCGCGGTGTGCTTATCGGCCGTGTAGCTAAGCTGGATAAAAACCGCAATAAGGCAGTTATCAAGCTGGATAAGGAGCTGCATCTGGGTGACGGACTGGAATTCTGGGTAAGCGTAGGCGGACGTGTAGGCACAACCGTTACGGATATGCTGTGCGGCGGCAATAGCGTGCAGAGCGCGGCCCCCGGCCGGCAGGTAACAATTGACGTGCCTAACGGTGTACGCTTGAATGACCGTGTTTTCCGTACTCTCGACAGCAGACTGATGAGCTATGCGCAGCAGTTCTTCGGACCGGACGCAAAAAAATGTATTCCGGTAGATGCCGTAGTTACTGCACGTCTGGGCGAGCCTATGACCGTTACGCTGACGGATGATGAAGGCAACGTCGGCTACGGCGAAACCGATTTTATCGTAGAGGCAGCACGCAAGCGTGCGCTGGATGAGGCCGGTGTGCGCAAGCAGCTGGACCGCCTCGGTACGACCGAATATTTCCTGAACAGCCTGTGCTTTGAGCATGACGAAAATGTCATGGTGCCGATGAGCGAAATGAACGAAGCACGCCGTATGGCATGCGAGGCACTGGATGCAGCGCGTCTGAATGCCTTCGCACCGGCGCGCACAGCGGTGCACAGCTTCAGCGAGCAATTAGTGCCGCAGGCACATAAGGCCAAGCAGCATGAATCCGTTCTGGTAGTGCATTGCGACAGCGTTGAGAAGGTCGATGCTGCGCTGCAGGCAGGTGCTGAACGCATTCTCTTCGGCGGTGACTGCTTTAACCATCAGCTGCCGTCCGAGGCGGATTATGCCAAGGCTGCCAAGCTGGTGCGCAAGGCAGGCCGTCAGCTGGCCTTTGCTACACCGCGTATCATCAAGGAAGCACAGCTGGCATATTTCGACAAGCTCTTTACCCTGTGGGAGGAGATGCAGCCTGATTTTGTTTATATCAACAACAACGGCTTGTGGCCTTTGGCGAAGAAGCATGCTGCGCTTAATTTGGTAGCAGATATGTCTTTGAACATCTTCAACAGCCAGACACTGCAGTTCTGGCAGGAACAGGGCGCTGCAGGTGCAGTGCTCAGCCCCGAGCTGACCATGGCGCAGGTAGAGCATCTTGTGAGCGTCAGCCCGTTGCCGTTGGAGTGCATGATTCAGGGACGTTTGGAAATGATGGTTTCCGAATACTGTGTAGGCGGCAGCTTCCTGGGTGCGCTGGATAAGGGTGCCTGCAAGTTTAACTGTGCAGAGCCTTTGTTCTTGGGTGACCGCAAGGATGCACGCTTCCCGATTGTTACGGACCAGTTCTGCCGCATGCATATTCTGAATGCGCATGAGCTTTCGATGACTGCCAATGTGCAGCACATGGCGGAAGCAGGCGTAGCGGCGCTGAGAATTGACGGCCGTGATTACGATGCGGCACGTCTGGGCGAACTTGTGGCGCTGTACCGCAAGATTCTCGGCGGTGCGGTGGAGGCACCGGAAAATCTGCCGGGTACTACAAGAGGCCACTATTTCAGAGGCGTAATGTAAAAGCAAATGTCAGCTTGCGAAGCTGAATAAATTGAATAAGCCAAGGCCCCTGTCGAAAATCGCCGGCAGGGGCTTTTTGTCGCATGTACAATTTGTTTGGCCAAGCAATTTTATATGCTTAATTATAAAAATCAGAGATAGTTTTCAGGCTATAGCAATCATATGCAACAGAAAAATTTGCCTGCATCTTTCCGTTCCTGCCCAATCTATGATATAATACTAAAGTTATAGAGAAAAAAGACCTTATGGTCAGAAGATAAATTTTAGAGGAAAAGAGGAATGTGAAATGACAAATGGATTTGCAGCCTTAAAGGTTTGTGCCCACACCGTAGAGCAGCTTCAGAAAATGGGCATTAAAAAGCCGATGCCGGTACAGGAGCAGGCTATACCGGCGCTGTTTGCCGGACGTGATGTAATCGCCCGTGCGCAGACAGGCACTGGCAAAACACTGGCGTTCTTAGTGCCGCTGGCAGAAAAAATCGATACTGCCAAAAGCTATGTGCAGGCTTTGGTAATTACGCCTACGCGCGAGCTGGCGCAGCAGATTGCCACCGAAATGAAAAAAATCCTGGGCGAAAGCGATATCAAAGTGCTGGCTGTTACCGGCGGACGCGATTTCGAAACGCAAAAATATAAGCTGGAGGGACGCAGCCATGTGCTGATCGGTACTCCCGGCCGTCTTTTGGACCACATCCGCAAGGGCAACACCGACCTTGGCGGTGTGCGCTATCTGGTACTGGACGAGGTTGACGAAATGCTGCAGCAGGGCTTTATGGATGAAGCGCTGGAGCTGATTGCTATGACCGCGCCGGAGCATCAGACGATGCTTTGCTCCGCAACTCTGTCGGAAGAAGTGCGCAAGCTGGGACGCAAGCTGACGAAAAACTGCGCGCTCATTGATATCAACCCGGATCAGGCTACAGTTGAGAAAATCAAACAGGTTTGCCTGAAAACAACCGATGAATACAAGAATAAGGCTGTGGCAGCGCTCATTGACCGCCTGAACCCGTATCTGATGATTGTTTTCTGCATGAGCAAGGAGCGCACTAAGGAGTTGGGCGACTGGCTGGGCATGCAGGGCTATAACGTTGATGTGCTGCATGGCGAAATGTCTCCTGCAAAGCGCAAAACTGTTATGAAGGCCTTCCGTGATGCTAAGATTCAGATTCTGGTTGCCAGCGACCTGGCTGCCCGCGGTTTGGACGTTGAGGGTGTAACCCATGTTGTAAACTACGATATTCCGCATGATGTCGACTGGTATGTTCACCGCATCGGCCGTACAGGCCGTGCAGGCAATGAGGGCGAAGCAATTACGCTTTATACTGCCGACGAGGTTAAATGGCTGCGTAATATCGAAACCAAGCTGGGTATTTTGATGGAACGCCAAAATCTGGAGGGTGGTGTTGTGGCACGCCGCGTCGCTGTGGCTGCCAAAAAGAAAAAGTCCGCAGGACCTAAGCGCGGACGCAATTCCGTTGTTGATAAGCGCAAGGCTCCCAAAACCGGCAGTAACCGCCGTCAGGGTGCTAAAAAAGGCAAATAAGCCTGCTTAGAATTTTTAATAATAATTATGGATGCTTCTCTTGCTTTACAGAGAGGCATCCATTTTTTCTTATGCCGTAGAAGAATGTAACTTATGAGCCAATGTGCATTTTTTCTCTTTTCAAGTATAGAAAAAATATGGTAAAATATAATGGAATAAGTATGCAATAAAAAAAGAACAGGAGGGCAGTATATGTTGACAATTCGTGAATATAAGCAGGCAACAACTCTGGAGGAGGCGTGGCAGCTGAACCAGAAGCGCCCTAACCGCTTGCTTGGCGGTATGCTGTGGATGCGCCTGAGCAAGAGCAATGTGCAGACAGCTATTGATTTGTCGGCTTTAGGCCTGGATACAATAGAGGAAACAGAAACGGAATTCCGCATCGGTGCGATGGTGAGCTTGCGCCAACTGGAGCTGCATGAAGGCTTTACCGCCTACAGTGAGGGAGCAAATAAGGAGGCGCTGCGCCATATTGTAGGTGTGCAGTTCCGCAATCTTGCTACCGTCGGCGGCAGTGTGTTCGGACGCTTCGGATTTTCGGATGTGCTGACCTTGCTTTTGGTGATGGACAGCTATGTGGAATTATACAAGGGCGGTATTGTGCCGGTGGCAGATTTTGTGAATATGCCGTATGACAGAGATATTCTGGTGCGCGTTATTGTTAAAAAGACAGCAGCGCATTACAGCTATAAATCCGTGCGCATCAGCAAAACCGACTTTCCGGTGCTGACCTGCGCGGCGGCGTTGACGCAGGAAGGCGTGCAGGCTGCAGTGGGCGCACGTCCGGCGAAGGCTGCACTGGTGAAGGATGCAGAGCAGCTCGCAACTCTGCCTATGACTGCCGAGAAGGCGCAGGCCTTTGCGGAATATGCTGCAGGCTTACTGCCGACGGAAACTAATCCGCGCGGCAGTGCTGCGTATCGTACACACCTGATTAAGGTGCTGACAGCAAGATGTTTAACAGAACTGGGAGGTAAGGCCTGATGGAGATAACCTTAACCTTAAATGGCAAAAAGCTGACCCGTATGGTGGAGGCTGATACAGTTTTACTCGATTTTCTGCGCAAGGAAGGCTGCTACAGCGTGAAGCGCGGCTGTGATACTACCAACTGTGGTTTGTGCACTGTATTTATGGATAATAAGCCGGTGCTTTCCTGTGCTATCCTGGCAGCGCGTGCCGCAGGCCACAGCATTGTGACTATGGAAGGAATGCAGCAGGAGGCAGCGGAATTCGGTGCCTTTATTGCCGACCAGGGCGCGGAGCAGTGCGGCTTCTGCAACCCCGGCATGATTATGAACGCTATCGCGCTGCTGCGTGAAAACAGCGAGCCTACGGAAGAAGAAATCAAGGAATTTTTGGCAGGCAACCTGTGCCGTTGCTCCGGCTATGAGGGACAGCTGCGCGGAATTCAGAATTTCATCGCCTGGAAAAAAGCTCAGGCGCAGGCATAAGGAGGGGAGCTGCAGATGAAAATAGTTAACCAATCCTACCGCAAAAAGGATGCTATGCAGCTGGTGACAGGCCAGCCTGTCTACACCGATGACCTGGTGCCGAACGACTGCCTGCTTGTCAAGGTGCTGCGTTCTCCGCATGCGAATGCTATTATTGAAAGCATCAACACCGCGATTGCAGCCAAGGTGCCTGACATCGAAGCAATTTATACCTGGGAGGACGTGGAGCAGGACGGCGAGCGCTGCACCTATGCAGGCCAGACCTATCCCGAACCGAGTCCTTATGACCGTCTGCTGCTCGACCGTCATGTACGCTTTGTGGGTGACATTGTGGCGATTGTTGCCGGCAAAACGGAAAAGGCTGTCGATAAGGCGCTGTCTTTGATTAAAGTAAAATATCAGCTGCTGGACGCAGTGCTTGACTTCCGTACTGCGCTGGATAACCCTGTGCTCGTGCATCCCGAGGATACCTGGAAGGCTCACTGCCCGGTTGGCGCCGATAATAAGCGCAACCTGTGTGCCCATGAGGTTATCGAGGATGGCGAGGTTGATAAGATTCTGGCGGAATGCGATGTTGTTATCGACCAGACAACTCATACCAAGGCTGTGCAGCAGGATATGATGGAGCCTTTCGTAACCTATTGCTCCATTGATACCTACGGCCGTTTGAATGTCCTTAGCTCTACGCAGATAGTTTTCCACTGCCGCCGCATTATTGCCAACGCGTTGCATATCCCCAAAACTATGGTACGCGTAGTTAAACCGCGTGTAGGTGGCGGCTTCGGCGCTAAGCAGAGCTGTGTCAGCGAAATGTATCCGGCTTTTGTTACCTGGAAAACAAAAAAGCCTAGTAAGATGATTTTCTCGCGTTACGAATGTCATATAGCTTCCAGCCCGCGCCATGAGATGGAGGTGCGCGTGCGTCTGGGCGCTACCAAAGAAGGCAAAATCCGCGCGATTGATTTATATACTCTTTCCAATACCGGTGCTTACGGCGAGCACGGTCCTACGACCGTCGGCCTTTCCGGTCACAAGTCTATTCCTCTGTACCGTACCGAGGCCTTCCGCTTCGGCTTTGACGTAGTTTACACCAACCTGCAGGCTGCAGGCGCATACCGCGGGTACGGTGCTCCTCAGGGCATCTTTGCCGTAGAATCCGCTGTGAACGAGCTGGCAGCACGCCTGAAGATGGACCCGATTAAGCTGCGTGAGATGAATATTACGCGTGAGGGCGATATTATGCCTGCTTATTACGGTGCGCCCAACACAAGCTGCGCGTTGGACCGCTGCCTGGAGCAGGTACGCGAGATGAGCGGCTGGGAGCAGAAGTTCCCGCTGCAGCAGCTGCCTGACGGCAAGGTACGCACAATGGGCGTGGCTATTGCGATGCAGGGCAGCTCCATTCCTTACTGCGACGTCGGCGGTGCTACCCTCAAAATTAACGACGAGGGACATTACACACTGCTGATCGGTGCTGCCGATATGGGCACAGGCTGCGATACCGTTCTGGCACAGATGGCAGCAGAGGTTCTGGAATGTGATTACGATAACATTACCGTATTCGGTGCGGATACTGATGCTTCTCCCTATGACTCCGGTTCCTACGCATCAAGTACAACATATATTACAGGTAAGGCCGTAGAAATCTGCGCACAGCGTTTGCGTGGTAAGATTTGCCAGCTGGGCGCACGCCTGCTGGAATGCGGCACGGATCAGGTTGTCTTTGACGGACGCGAGGTGCGTGATACTGTCAGCGACAAGGCTGTAAGCCTCTTTGATATCGCTACCGCTTCTATGGTGAATAACGATATCGCTCTGGAAGAAACCGTGGAGCAGAACAGCGTGCTGTCCCCGCCGCCGTTTATGGCCGGTGTGGCTGAGGTTGAAACCGACCTGCTGACAGGCGAGGCGCAGGTAGTGAATTTCTACGCATCTGTTGACTGCGGTACTCCGGTTAATCCGCATCTGGCGAAGGTGCAGACCGAAGGCGGCATTCTGCAGGGTATCGGCATGGCGCTGATGGAAAACGTAACCTACAGTCCTAAAGGTCGTATTTACGAAAACTCTTTCATGCAGTACAAGGTTCCCTGCCGTGAGGATATCGGTCATATCTATGTTGACTTTGCCAGCAGCTATGAGGAAAGCGGTCCCTTCGGTGCCAAATCCGTTGGCGAGCTGGTAATCAATACACCTGCTCCGGCGATTGCCGACGCAATTTATCAGGCAACCGGCAAACGCTTTATGACTTTGCCGATTACCCCGGAAAAAATTGCTATGGGCGTTGACGAAGAATAAGATTTTAATAAGCTGAAAACAAATGTGGTTGCAAAACCACATTTGTTTTGGCAAGCGTTATTCTCGAGTGAGAATGACGCTGGGGACGCCCCCCTTCCGCCTCACTGCGTTCGGCACCTTCCCTATACTAAGACCAATTTTTCATAAAATGAAAAATGCTGGTCGTGTTATACTCGAAGAGTGCAAGGGGCAGGCAAGAAGGACAGCAGAACACAAACAGGTTAGCTCAAAGCCTTAACGAGCAATTAATATATCGTGTAGCGAATAAAAATTTTAGCAAATGAGTGTCTGGCACCATAGAAGTGTCGCAACTGTTTGAGCGCTAAGCCAACTACTTTAGTATAATTTATTTGCATAGCGCGAGTTTTGCGGCACTTCGTCCTGTTTCCACACGAAATTTGCGTTGTGCCCTATGGCACAGGAAAATTTTTTCTGAGCGAAATGATATTTAATTGCGACGCACATAACCACCTTTCACCTCACTGTGTTCGGCACCTTCTCCAAGGGGCAGGCGAGAAACTAACAGCTTTTTACTAATTTCAATTCACGTAAAAAAGGACTACAATCATGCACGACCAATACAACCGCAAAATAGATTATCTGCGCATATCCCTTACCGACCGCTGCAACCTGCATTGCCGCTATTGTCAGCCGGAGGTGAGTGAGCATGTGCCGCATAATGAAATATTGCGCTACGAAGAGCTTTTGCGCATTTGCCGCGCTGCGCTGCAGCTTGGCATCCGCAAATTCAAAATCACCGGCGGCGAGCCTTTGCTGCGCAAGGGCTGCAGTGATTTTATTGCCAACCTGAAGCAGCTGGAGGGCGCGGAGCAGGTGACGCTGACAACGAACGGCACGTTGCTGTCAAATCAGCTGCCTGCGCTTATCGCGGCAGGTGTGGACAGCATCAACGTGAGCCTGGACACGCTGGATGCAGCGTATTATACAGAGCTTACCGGCGGCAGCCTGGACAGCGTTCTGCAGGCATTGCAGGAGCTGCAGTCTGCAGGGATACCGTTCAAGCTGAACTGTGTGCCCCTTGCAGAAAACGGTCCGGCCGATATTATGCAGTTGCTAAAGCTGGCGCACAGGTATAACGCACCACTGCGCTTTATTGAGCTGATGCCGCTGGACTGCAACGCTAATCTGCGAGGAGTGAGCGGCAACGAAATCCGCAATCTGTTGGAGCAGGCAGGTTTACAGCTGCAGCCCGATGCGCAGCGCTACGGCAACGGTCCTGCAAGCTACTGGCGCATTAGCGGTTATGCAATGCCGGTGGGCTTTATCGAACCGCTGCACAATAAATTCTGCGCTGTCTGTAACAGGGTACGCCTTACCTCCGTAGGCATGCTGAAGCCCTGTCTTTACAGTGACGCGGGCATGAACCTGAAGCACTTGCTGCGTGACGGCGCAAGTGATGCGGATTTGCTGCAGGCTATGCAGGATATTATTTACGCCAAGCCTGCGGGACACAGCTTTGATGTAAAAGCAGCGCGCTTTAATATGAGCCAGATTGGCGGATAAATACAGGCTTTGAAGGAGCAGACAATGAGTGAATTTACACATTTTGATGCTGCGGGCAATGCTCTGATGGTGGATGTCAGCGACAAGGCTGACACCGCGAGGGTTGCAGTGGCGCAGGGGAAAATCTGCGTAAGCAGAGAAATATATGAAAAGATTGTTGCCGGCAGTATGGCTAAGGGTGATGTGCTGGGCGTAGCACGTGTTGCCGGAATTATGGCAGCCAAGCGCACCAGTGAGCTAATTCCGCTGTGCCATCTGCTGCAGCTGACGAAGTGCACGGTAGATTTTGAGCTGTTGGCGGAAAACGGCAGCTACGCTGTACAGACACAGTGCCTGGTCAAGACTACGGGCAAGACAGGCGTGGAGATGGAGGCGCTGACAGGCGTGCAGATTGCCTTGCTGACGATTTACGATATGTGCAAGGCCGTGGATAAGGCGATGGTGATTACAGATGTGCATCTGCTGAGCAAAGCAGGCGGAAAGAGTGGTGATTTTGTATGGAAGCAAGCATCAGAGGCATAATCAAGGCTGTGTGTATCAGCGAAAAGAAGGGTACGGAAAAGCATCCTGTGAATGAGATTGTCCTCAAAGAAAATTTCGGCATCGAGGGTGATGCTCACGCCGGCAAATGGCATCGTCAGGTGAGTTTGCTGAGTGCGGAAAAGGTGGATGAATTCAATGCGCGCGGCGGTGATGCCGCTATCGGTGCCTTCGGTGAAAATATTTTGGTAAGCGGCATCGACTTCAAAAAGCTGCTGGTAGGCAGCATCATGCGCAGCGGTGAAGTAGTGATGAAGCTGACGCAGATTGGCAAGGAATGCCACAGACATTGCACGATTTTTGCACGTGTGGGCGACTGCATTATGCCACGTGAGGGCGTTTTTGCTACGGTAGAGCATGGCGGCGTTCTGCGCAGTGGCATGGAGCTGGAAGTGACGCTGCCAGCAGCCGACGCACCCTTGCGTGCGGCGGTAATGACACTTTCAGATAAGGGTGCCGCGGGTGAGCGTGTTGATACCAGCGGGCCTAGGGCAGCAGAGCTATTGGCGGAAGCAGGCTACGAAATTGTAGAGCAGGTTTTGCTTCCCGATGCGCAGAAGAAAATAGAACGTGAGCTGATGCGTCTTGCGGACAGCAGACAGGTGGATCTGATTATCACCACAGGCGGCACGGGCCTCTCACTGCGCGATGTTACACCGGAGGCAACAATGGCGGTGGCTACACGCAATGTGCCCGGTATCGCGGAGACCATCCGTGCGGAATCGCTGAAGATTACGCGGCGGGCAATGCTGAGCCGCGGCGTGAGCGTAGTGCGCGGACAGACGCTGATTGTGAATCTTCCCGGAAGCACCAAAGCGGTGGAGGAAGCGCTGGCAATCGTTTTGCCGCAGCTGGAGCATGGACTGCGTATCCTGAAGGGCAGCGCCCATGACTGTGCGAGAAAATGAGCGCAATAGACTGGTCACCGCTGTGGATTTCGCTGCGCACTGCGGCAGCAACAATCGTCATAGTTTTCTTTATCGGCGTAATTATTGCCTGGTGGGTGGAACGGCTGCAGAGCCAAAGCCTGAAGATTTTTGCCGACGCTGTAATAACACTGCCGATGGTGCTGCCACCTACGGTAGCAGGCTTCTTTTTACTGTATTTTTTTGGCAACAACCGCTTTTTGGGCCAGCTTATTTATCAGATGACAGGTATAAAAATAGCCTTCAGCTGGTTGGCAACAGTGCTGGCAGCAGCGGTAATTTCGCTGCCGCTCATGTACCGCAGTGCGCGCGGTGCCTTGTCGCAGGTTGACAAGGGCATGCTGGAGGCGGCGCGTTCGCTTGGCATGACGGAATGGCGTATCTTTTGGCGTATTCATCTGCCTAATGCGCTGCCCGGTATTATCGCAGGTGGTCTGCTTGCCTTTGCCCGCGGTCTGGGCGAGTTCGGTGCCACGGCGATGATTGCCGGCAATATCGCAGGACGTACACGCACACTGCCGCTGGCAGTTTATTCTGCCGTAGCGGCAGGCGATTGGGATGCCGCAGGCTGGTATGTGGCCGTAATTGTGGGCATCTGCCTTTTGGTAGTTATCGGTCTTAATGTCTACTTATATAAAACAAAACAACAACAGGGGGAGTAAAATGAAAAAACTCTTATGCTTAGTATTTTCTTTGATGTTAGCTGTTATGGCTGCAGGCTGCGGCGGCGGTGATAAGCAGGCTGCTGCTCCGCAGGCAGGCAAAACACTGCGTCTGGTAGCTGCTGCCAGCATGGAAAAGGTCTTTACGCAAAAGCTTATTCCGTTGTATCAGCAAAAACATCCGGAAATCAAAATCGAGGGCGTATATGATGCCAGCGGCAAGCTGCAGGCACAAATTGAAAGCGGCCTGGCAGCTGACGTATTTATTTCTGCGGCCAACAAGCAGATGAACGCACTGAGCGACAAGGGCTATATGGATAAGAGCACGGTGAAGCCGCTGCTGGAAAACAAGCTGGTGCTGATTGTGCCTAAAAGCGGCAGCGAAATCAAAGGCTTTAATGATTTCAGCAAGGCTAAGCATCCTGCAATCGGCGATCCTGCCAGCGTTCCTGCAGGCCAATATGCTGAAGAAGCACTGTCCAAGCTGGACCAGTGGGATGCGATTCAGTCCAAAGTAAGCCTTGGTACTAACGTAACACAAGTGCTGAACTGGGTTGCCGAAGGCAGTGCCGATGCAGGCCTTGTTTACGCTACTGATGCAGCACTCTTGAAGGATAAGGTTACTGTTGTGGCCGAAGCTCCGGCAGTCTCCTTAAAAAAGCCGGTAATTTATCCTATCGGCGTGTTGGCGAAGGCTCCGCAGGCTGAGGCTGCTAAGGATTTTGCGGCCTTCCTGCAGACAGAAGAAGCTATGAAGATTTTTGCCGCCTACGGCTTTGCGCAGGCTAAATAAGAGGTAGATAAGCATGAAATTAATTCGTACTGAAGATGCGGTCGGCAGTGTTCTCTGCCATGACCTGACACAGATTATCAAGGGCGTTACGAAGGATGCCGTATTCCGCAAGGGGCATGTGGTGCAGCCAGAGGATATTCCGGTGCTGCTTTCCATCGGTAAGGAGCATTTATATGTGTGGGAAGCCGACGAAAACATGCTGCATGAAAATGATGCCGCACGCATTTTGTGCGACATCTGTAAAAACACTATGATGGATGAATCGCCTGTGAAAGAGGGCAAGATTGAGCTTGCCGCCGCTGCTGACGGTCTGTTCAAGGTAGACGGCGCGCGTCTGCGCCTGGTGAACAGCTTCGGACAGATGATGATTGCGACGCGTCACGGCAATACGCCGGTGAAGAAGGGCGACAAGCTCTGCGGTACGCGCATTATTCCGCTGGTTATCGAAAAGGAAAAGATGCAGCGTGTGCGTGAGCTGTGCGGTGATGAACCGCTGCTGCAGCTTTTGCCGTATAAAATCAAAAAGGCTGCCGTGCTGGCGACCGGCAGTGAGGTTTTCCACGGACGCATTAAGGATACCTTTACCCCCGTGCTGGAGGAAAAGCTGGCTGAGTTCAATGTGGAGGTAGTTTATAAGCAGGTGCTGGATGACAAACCGGAGCAGATTGCCGCTGCGATTAAAACTGCGATTGAGGAAAAGGGCGCGGAAATGGTGCTTTGCACCGGCGGCATGAGCGTTGACCCGGATGACCGCACACCGCTCGCAATCAAAAATACCGGCGCACGCATTGTTTCCTATGGCGCACCGGTGCTTCCGGGCGCCATGTTTTTGCTATCCTACTACGGTGAAAAGCAGGTGCCTGTTATGGGCTTGCCGGGCTGCGTAATGTACGCTAAGCGCACGATTTTCGACCTGGTGCTTCCGCGCGTGCTGGCCTGTGACCTTGTCACTGCCGACGAGCTGGCGGCCTTGGGCGAAGGCGGTTTGTGCCTGAACTGCGCTGTGTGCACCTATCCTGCCTGCGGTTTTGGCAAGGGGTGGTAAAATGACCTATGCAGAGCCGCAGCATTATCATGTGAAGGTGCGCGTGTATAACGAAAGCATTGATTTCGGCAAGGGCGTAGCGGAGCTTTTGCAGCGCATTGAGGCCACCGGTTCGCTGAGTGCTGCCTACAAGGCTATGGGTATGTCGGCCAGCAAGGCGTGGAAGATTCTGCGGCGTGCGGAGGCAGACCTGGGCTTTGCGCTGGTCAGCAGCACGGCAGGCGGTAAAAGCGGTGGCAGCAGTGTGCTGACGCCGGAGGGACGCTTGCTGCTTGAGCGGTATACAGCCTTCAATGCAGAGGTGCAGTTGGCGGCGGCGCAGGCCTTCGCCAAGTATTTCAAATAACATAAAGCTTGTGGCAGTACGGGGAATTTTCCTTGTACTGCCTTTGTTTATATAGTTTGTATTTTCTTGACGCAGATTAGTAAAGAGGCTATAATATAAACATCTAGTAAATAGCAACAAGTATCAGATATGGAGGCTTTGCCAACTTCCTTCCGCTGTGTATAGGCGGATGATGAGCTTGCGATTTGCCGCAAAAAAATTGCAGCGTTATTTTTTTGAAAGAAGGTTTAAGTATGAGTATTTTTGCCGGAGCTGTTGATTATTTTGTTAAGGGTGGTCCCTGCATGTGGCCGCTGCTGATGTGTTCCTTTGCCGCTATTGCTATTGGTGTGGAACGATATCTTTTCTATAAGAAGGCTATTTCCGGAGAAAAGTTCGCGAGCAGCTTCTGCCGCATGATGAATGACTTTAATCTGGTTGGCGCCAGTGAGCTGGCAGAGCAGAGCAAGGGCGAGGCTGCTGCCATGGCTAAGGAGATTCTGGATATTAAGGGTGACCTCGGACAGCGTCTGGAAACTATTGTCTATACCAAAGCTGACCGCATCATCGACAGCCTGGAAAAGAATATCAACTATCTGAGCGTTGTTATCGGCCTTTCACCGATGCTCGGTCTGCTCGGTACGATTACCGGTATGATTTCTTCTTTTAATGCTTTGAACGAAAGAACTCAGAACCCGATGGCTGTTACCGCAGGTATCGGCGAAGCGCTGATTACTACCGTTTTCGGCCTGTGCATTGCTATTATGGGTATGTGTATCCATGCTTATCTTACAAGTAAAATCAAAACCGAAACTCTGAATATCAACGAAGTAGCGGATACGCTGGTTGATATTTTCAAAGCTAACGAACAGAGCAAATGAGGGGCGGTGTTGAAAAATGCGCAGACGTCGTAAAAGAGAGCTTACTCCACCGTCGATAATGCTCAGTCCGATGATTGACATGATTTTCCTGTTGCTGGTATTTTTCATTGTCAGCACTATGTATATGAGCGAGGTCAAGACGATTCCTATCCGCCTGCCGATTGCTAAGCATTCGGAGAATGTCAGCAAGAGTAACTTTAATGTAACAATCAAAAAGGACGGCAGCCTTTATCTTGATGAAAATAAAATCGAGATGGATATGCTGGTTCAGAATGCTGCGATTGAAAGCAAGCATGATTCCTCCTTCTCGGTTATTATCAGAGCGGAGGACGAAGCTCCCTATAAAACTATTATCCAGCTGATGGATAAAATGAAGGGAGCAGGTGTCACACGCTTCGGTTTGGCTACGGATACAGGTGAGAGCAAATGAAGGATGAACAAAAGCGATTTGGCAAGGGCTTTGCCGTAGCTCTGGCTGTGCATCTTGTTCTTGCCGCCGGCCTTGGCATTTTCGGCTACCGCTTTGTGCATACGCCTCCGGAAATTTTGGAGGTTTCGCTGGAGAGCGGCGGTGGCGGCGCTGAAGCTCAGGAGGAAGAAATCGAACAGGAGGAGCAGCAGGAAGAGCCTGTCATCCAAAGTCTGGAGGATATTATTGACCAAAAGCTGAAGCCTAAACCGCAAAAGAAAGTTGTCAGGAAAAAGGCGACTGCAGCCCCCGGACCGAAGGCTCCTGCCGGTAATCCTACCGGTAACGGTACAGGCACAGGTACGGACAGCGGAACAGGCAGTGGCAGCGGCAGTGGTAATGGTAGCGGCAGCGGCGAAGGCCGCGGTGTGCCGGTAAAACCGCCACGCCTGCTGCGCGAGGTTGCGCCTGTATATCCTGCGTCCGCACGCAACAGCGGTGCTACCGGTGTGGTAACGGTACGTATTCTGGTAGGTGCCGACGGCAGTGTAGAGGATGTAACGGTAGTCGGTTCCTCCGGCAACAGCGCTATGGATAGCAGCGTTGTAACTGCGGTCAACAAATGGCGTTTCAGTCCTGCCAAAGATAAGTACGGTCAGAACGCACGCTGTCGCGTTACGCGTGCGGTAAGCTTTAACTTAAGATAAAAATTATACGCAGATGCTTTTATGCAAAAAGCTGCCGTCTCCGGTTTAGGCCGGGGCTGGCAGCTTTAATTTTCCGGGAGAAATATCGAGTTTAAGAAGATGATTATACCGATGCAAAAGAAAAAAACACGGGCATTATGCACCGTGTTTTTTTCTGCCTTGTGTCTCACGGAAGGAGTGAGACGAAGTGGAAGGGATTAGATAAATACCAAAATCATCGGCTAATATTTTATTAGCTGTTTATATTATACTCCTCAGCAAATCAGCTTGTCTAATAAGGAGCCAGCATAACAGTTATTTCGCTTTGTTCAGATTTCTGTATTTCGTTACGAAGAGGGCGATGCGCTCCAGCGCCTTATGCAGGATTTCTTCGCTGTAAGCATAGGAGCAGCGGATATAGCCTTCGCCGCCGGCACCGAAGATGTTGCCGGGGATTACGAGAACTTCCTGCTCCTCCAGCAGCTTTTCAACAAATTCCATGCTGGAAAGGCCGGTTTCCTTGATGCAGGGGAAAACATAGAAGGCGCCTTTGGGCTCATACAGCGGCAAACCCATCTTGTGGAAGCCGTCAATCATAATCTGACGGCGGCGGCTGTATTCGGCAACCATATTGTCAACGTCCTGACGGCAGTATTTCAGTGCCGCAATCGCGCCGTACTGTGCTGTAACGTTGGGGCAGAGCACAACATACTGATGCAGGATGTTCATAGCGTTGATGATTGCTGCCGGTGCCATGATATAGCCAAGACGCAGGCCTGTCATAGCGTAGGCTTTGGAGAAGCCGTTGAAAATGATGGTGCGGTCGCGGAATTCTGGGAAGGAGGTGAACATGGTGTGCGTTTTGCCACCATAGGTAAGATGAGCATAAAGCTCGTCGCTGATGACAATCAGGTCATGCTTTACAGCCCAATCACCGATAGCCTTAATCTGCTCCTTGCTCATAATAGCGCCGGTCGGGTTATTGGGATAACCAAGCATAATAGCTTTGGTCTTGGGCGTAACAGCCTTTTCCAGATCTTCAATGGTGGGCACAAAGCCGTTTTCCTGATAAGTTTCTACGGAAACGGGCTTGCCGCCTGCCAGAATAACGCAGACCTTGTTGGCAACGTAACAGGGCTCGGGAAGAATAATTTCGTCACCGGGATGCATAATGGTAGTAATAGTGGTGTACAGTGCTTCGCTGACACCGACGGTTACCATGATTTCGGTTTTAGGATCGTATTTAACGCCGTAGTTTTTATGGATATCATCCGCAATTGCCTCGCGCAGCTCCAAAAGGCCGAGCGTAGGAGTGTAGCAGCTTTTGCCTTCGCAGATGCTGTTGATTTCGGCATCCTTGACAGCCTGCGGAATATCAAAATCGGGTTCGCCTACACTGAGAGGCACGATGTTGGGGTTAGCGGCCATAATATCAAGAAACTTTGCCAGACCGGAGGGAGGCAGTGCTTTAATAAAGGGAGAAACAGCAGCATCAAAATTATAGGACATAAAAAATACCACCTTTCATAAAAAGCTTGTCGATAAAGCGCCCTTGTCCAAACTGACACTTTTTCCACAATCTCTATCTGTTTACTATATTACTGTAGCAGATATTTTTGCCACTGACAAGGGAAAGCATAGTGTATACATTTTACGTGGCAGATTTAGCATTTTTCTGTATAAAATTTAACATATAATAACTAGATATAGCGTAAGCTACTTGCAAGACTTGTCAACAGATGCTATAATAAGGATAGCCAAAATAAGTATGACTTGTGAAAGAGTGGGTTTAAAGCCCGCTCTTTCCGCTTATTATGATGTTTCTGACGCATTTGCGGCAGAGGCAGGTGTTGGCCGCAAGGTTAATACAGAAAGAAAAACTTAATATGGAGGTGAAAATGATGCAGGCAAAAGAAGTTGAAGCACTGATTACCGCAATGGTAGACCCCCTTCTGCAGGATACCGGACTTACTCTGGTTGATGTAGAATATGTGCGTGAAAAGGACTGGTACCTACGGATTTTTCTCGATAAGCCTGGTGGAGTTGAAATTGATGACTGCCAGATGGTGAGCGAAAAGCTGACGGAGATTCTGGATGCAGAGGATCCTATTCCCGACAAATACTTTTTGGAGGTTTCTTCTCCGGGCATTGACCGTCCGCTGAAGAAGGACAAGGACTTTGAAGCTGCCTACGGCACCAAGGTTGACATTATGTTCTATACTCCGTGGGAGGGAATGAAAAATCTGACCGGTATTCTGGTAGCACATGATGACGAAGCTGTACAGGTTAAAAAGATTATTAAAGGCAAGGAATTCAAAAATCCTGACCGCATTGAACGTAGGCTGATTGCGAATATCAGACCGCATATAGACTTTTAATTTAAGAAATAGGAGGCTTATTAAGTGAACGCAGATTTTATCTCAGCAATCCAGGAATTAGGAAAGGAAAAGGGTATTGACCCCGAGCTTTTGTTCCAGGCTGTTGATGACGCTTTGGTTGCTGCTTACAAGAAGAACACCGGCACAAACCAGAATGTCCGTGTTGAAATGAATAAAGAAACCGGTGAAATCCATGTATATGCTCAGCGCACTGTAGTTGAAGGCGAGGCTGACGGCATTAACGAAATGACTCTGGAGGATGCTCAGGCAATCAACCCGCAGTATCTTGCAGGCGATATCGTAGAGGTTGAGGTTACTCCGAAAAACTTCGGCCGTATTGCTGCCCAAAACGCTAAGCAGTTTGTTGTACAGCGTATCCGTGAGGCAGAGCGCGGACAGGTATATGAACGCTTCCAAAGCCGTGCCAATGATATCGTTACCGGTATTATCGAGCGCATGGAAAACCAAAACGTTTATATCGATTTGGGCAAGGTTGAAGCCGTGCTGACTCCGAACGAGCAGATTCCCGGTGAAATCTACCAATACCATGAGCGTATGAAAACCTATATTGTTGAGGTTAAGCGCACCAACAAGGGACCGCAGATTATGGTTTCCCGTACTCATCCCGGCCTGCTGAAGCGCCTGTTTGAGCTGGAGGTTCCGGAAATCCATGACGGCGTTGTTGAAATCAAATCCGTTGCCCGCGAGCCCGGTATGCGCTCCAAGATTTCCGTATATACCGCTGACAGCAATGTTGATCCGGTAGGTGCCTGCGTAGGCCACAAGGGCATGCGCGTACAGACTATCGTTAACGAGCTGCGCGGTGAAAAGATTGATATTGTAAAATACAGTGAAGATCCGGCACAATATGTTGCCAATGCTCTGAGCCCGGCAAAGGTTGTCAAGACAAACGTTAACGAAGCAGACAAAATCTGCCGCGTTGTCGTACCGGATTACCAGCTGTCCCTGGCTATCGGCAAGGAAGGCCAAAATGCCCGCCTGGCTGCTAAGCTGACCGGCTGGAAAATTGATATTAAGAGCGAAACTCAGGCTGCCGAAGAGGCTGCTGTTGAGCCTGCTCCCGTGGAAGAAGCATGATGAAGGTTAAAAAAGTTCCGCAGCGTAAATGCTTAGGCTGCAATGAAATGAAGGATAAAAAGGCTCTGCTGCGCGTTGTACGTTCACCTGAGGGCGAGGTCAGCCTTGACCTCACCGGCAAGAAGAACGGACGCGGCGCATATGTCTGCCCCGATAAGGAATGCATTACCAAGGCCGTAAAGGAGAAACGTCTGGAGCGCGCTTTGGAGAGACCTATCGGCGAGGATGTACTCAAGCAGCTGCTGGAGGATTTCGAGCATGGCAGGCAATAATGTTGCTTTTGCTTTAGGGTTGGCGCAAAAAGCCGGCAAAATCGCTTCCGGTGATGTAGCTGTGCGTGCTGCCTTAAAAAGCGGCAAGGTCAAGGTACTTGTTTTGGCACAAGATGCTGCCCCTAATTCAAAAAAGGAAATTTATTTCCTGGCAGAGATGGCAGGCGTGCAGGTCATTGAGCTGTTGACGCGCAATGAGCTGGGCTATGCGATCGGCAAAGGACCTAGAATAGCTGTGGCTATTACCGATGCGAATTTTGCCAACATGCTGCTGAAAAAATAATGATTTAAATCACAGTTGTCTGCGCAGCTTGCGCGAGCTTCGCAGATGAATCTGCTTCTTATTATCTGGTCTGGAGGTGGATGAATGGGTAATAAAAGAATATATGAGGTTGCCAAGGATTATGGCAAACCGGTAAATGAGGTCATTGACCTGTTGAAGAAAAATAATATCGAAAAAACTAATTTTAGTGCAGCTGATGACAAGGCTATGTCTGTTATCCGTAAAGCATACGATAAAAAACCAGAACCGCCCAAACCGGCGAAGACGGAAAAACGTGATGTCAGCAAACCGGCTGCTCCTGCGCGTCCGCAGGATACAGCTAAAAGAAACGATAACAATATGAATAGGAATAACGGACAGAGGAATATGCAACAAAATCAGCAACAAAATCAACGCAATAACAACAACGCTCAACAAGGGCGTAACGAAAATCGTCAGGGTGGCCGCAACGAAGGCCGTCCGCAGCAAAACCGCGGTGGCCAGCAGGGCAACCGCCAAGGCGGCCGTAACGAAGGCCGTCCGCAAAACCGCAACGGTCAGCAGGGCGGTCAGGGCAACCGTCAGGGTAACCGCAACGGCCAACAACGCCAGGGCGGTATCTTTGTAGGTCCTAAGAGCCAGCAGGGCCCGAGCGTACATGGCGAAAGCCGTGCACAGGTTAGCGGTGGCCGCAGCGAAGGCCGCAGTAGCGGTCGCAGCGAAGGCGGTCGCGATAACCGTCAGGGCGGTCGCAACGCAGGCAAGAGCCGTAAGGACAACAAGCTGCAGATTAAGGGCAGCTACGCTACCCGCGAAAGCCGTCCAAACCGCAGCGCCGGTCATCAGATGCCGATAAACCGCGGCGGCAAGAAGCCCGCACCGAAGCAACAACAGGCTCCGGTAGAAATCGTTCGTCCGACCTACGTTGAAATCGGCGAATCCATCAATGTACAGGAATTTTCCAAGCTCATTAAGCGTGAGGTTAATGAAGTAATCAAGGCTCTGTTTATGCTGGGCGTAATGGTTACCATCAACCAGGATATCGATTTTGATACCGCACAGCTTATCGGCGACAACTTCGGCGTAGAAGTTGGCCAGAAGGCTCCGGAAGAGGATCCGACAGAGATTCCCGAGGTTGACGATCCGCCTGAAAAACGCGTTCCGCGTCCGCCGGTTATTACCGTTATGGGCCACGTTGACCATGGTAAAACCTCCTTGCTGGACGCTATCCGCAAAACCAACGTTACTTCCCGCGAGGCCGGCGGTATTACCCAGCACATCGGTGCTTATAAGGTAAACTACCAGGGCAAGCAGATTGTATTCCTGGATACCCCGGGCCATGAAGCTTTCACAGCTATGCGTGCCCGCGGCGCACAGGTAACCGACGTTGCAATTCTGGTTGTGGCAGCAGATGACGGTGTAATGCCGCAGACCATCGAGGCTATCAACCATGCTAAGGCCGCAAAGGTACCTATCATTGTAGCTATCAATAAAATCGACCGTCCGGGCGCAAATCCGGATCACGTTAAACAACAGCTGGCAGAGCATGAGCTCATTCCTGAGGATTGGGGCGGCGACACCATCATGGTACCGGTGTCCGCACATCAGAAAACCGGCATCAGCGACCTGCTCGAAATGATTCTGCTGGTTGCTGAAATGCAGGAATTGAAGGCTAACCCGAATCTGCCTGCTCACGGCACCATCATCGAGGCACAGCTGGATAAAGGCCGTGGCCCGGTTGCTACTGTCCTGGTACAACGCGGTACTCTGCATATCGGTGATACCATTATTGCCGGCACCTCCTATGGTAAGGTTCGTGCAATGATTAATGACCGTGGCGAAAAAGTTAAGAAGGCTCTGCCTTCTACCCCTGTAGAGGTACTGGGCCTGAACGATGTACCGGCTGCCGGCGATATTCTGGACAGCACCGATGAAAAGACTGCCCGCGGCGTTGCCGAAAAACGTATCGCTAAGAAGAAGGAAGAGGAAATCAAGCTGAACTCCAAGGTTTCTCTGGATGACCTGTTCCAACGCATTAAAGAAGGCGAAATCAAAGAGCTGAACATCGTTGTTAAGGCTGACGTTCAGGGTACCATCGAAGCATTGAAGGCATCCCTTGAGAAAATCAAAAACGATGAGGTTAAGGTTGCCGTTGTCCATGCAGGCGTAGGCGCTATCACCGAGTCCGACGTAATGCTGGCATCCGCTGCCAACGCACTGATTATCGGCTTTAACGTTCGTCCTGACGCTAACGCGCGTAAGGCTGCCGAAACCGAGAAGGTTGACGTACGCACCTACCGTGTAATTTACGACGCACTCAACGACGTTGAGGCTGCTATCAAGGGTATGCTTGCTCCTAAATTCAAAGAGGTTATTCAAGGCCGCGTAGAAATCCGTCAGCTGATTACTATTTCCAAGCTGAAGATTGCCGGCTGCTATGTAGTTGAAGGCAAGGTTACCAACAGCTCCAAGGTTCGTGTTGTCCGTGACGGCATCGTAGTTCACGAAGGCGTTATCGAATCTCTGCGCCGCTTCAAGGACGATGTGAAGGAAGTTGCCCAAGGCTTTGAATGTGGTATCACTTTAGAGAAATTCAGCGACCTTAAAGAGGGCGATATCTTTGAAGTATACGACATGGAAGAAATCGCAGTAGAATAGTCTGCCGCATAAGGCACATTGCGCAGGAATGCCGGCCGCAAAAGCCGCATTCCCCGCAGCTGCTGCCTGTACGTCAGTCTGTATCTATATTATAGAGGAAAAGAAAATGGCAAGACTTAGAGTAGAAAAAGTACAAGAGGCCATCAAGCATGAAATCAGCAAAATGCTGCTGCATGATGTCAAGGATCCGCGTATTCAGTTTGTTACCGTAACCGGCGTGGAGCTGACAGATGATATGAGCTATGCCAAGATTTTCATCAGCATGTATGGTCCCAAGGATAAACAGGATGAAACCTGGAAGGCTCTGAACAAGGCATTAGGCTTTATGCGTACGGAAATCGCCAAACGTATCCGCCTGCGCTTTGCACCGACCCTGATTCTGCAGAAGGATACCTCCGCAGAATACAGTGCGCATATTCAGAGCATCTTAGATAAGATTAAGCAGGAAGAAAAGCCTGCAGCCGAGGAAGCAGAGCATGAGTAAGGAGCTTAGCCTGCAGGAAACAGGCGCTATGCTGCTGGCGGCAGAAAAAATAGTGCTGTGCACCCATGTAAGCCCGGATGGTGACACCTTGGGCTCCACTTTGGGACTGGCACGCTTTTTGCTGGCACAGGGCAAGCAGGTTACTGTTTTCTGTGATGACGTTATCAATAAAAGCTTTAGCTTTATTCCCGGTATTGAATTGTGTGAACGCCCGGTAGAGGGCAGCAAGCTGCAGACGGATTTGCTGGTAGTTATTGATGCCAGCTCCTTTGACCGTATTGGTCTGGTGTCCGAGGTTGTAGAAGCAAAAATACTGCTGAACATCGACCACCATATTTCCAACGAACGCTTTGCCGAATATCTCTACTTGGATGCCAAGGCAGCAGCCGTGGGCGAGGTAATGTGCGATTTGTTCATGGCTATGCAATGGCCCTTTGATAAGGAAATTGCTACCTGCTTTTATACAGCAATCAGCACAGACTGCGGTTCGTTCCGCTATGCCAACACTACGCCGAAAACTATGCGTAATGCTGCCAAGCTGCTGGAATACGGCGTGCAGCCTAACGAAATCAGCGATGCACTGGACGTGCGTTCCCGTGATACGGTAGAGATGCTGGCCAAGGTACTGCCTTCGCTGACCTTCGCTTATGAAGGCAAAATTGCTTATCTCACAATTACCAACGATTTATATGACAAGGATGTCCAGACCGACAGCTTTGTGTCCTACCCGCGCTATATTGAGGGCGTTGACGTAGCTATTATGTTCAAGGCCGTTGAGCCGGCGGTAACGCGCGTGAGCATGCGCTCCAAGAGCGTTGACGTATCCGCTGTGGCTGTAGCCTTCGGCGGCGGCGGTCATCTGCGGGCAGCAGGCTGTACGATTTATGCACCGGTAGAGGAGGCTCGCACTCAGCTGCTGGAAGCATTGGGCAAATTGGTTTAATATGGACGCAATTTTTAATGTATTAAAACCACCACAGATGACATCGCATGATGTTATCGGCTTTTTGCGGCGCATGCTTAACACAAAGAAAATCGGACATGGGGGAACTCTTGACCCTGACGCGGCAGGAGTTCTTCCTGTTTTTGCGGGCAGTGCGACCCGTTTGCTGGAGTTCGCTGTGGAAGGCCGCAAGGAATATATTGCCGAATTTACGCTGGGTGCGCAGACAGTTACCGGCGATGACAGCGGTGAGGTTGTCAAAACGATGCCTGTGCCTGCATTCGGCAAACAGGAGCTAGAAGCGGTGCTGGCGCAATTTACCGGCAAGCAGCTGCAGCTGCCGCCGATGTATTCGGCAATCAAAATCAACGGCAAAAAGCTGTATCAGCTGGCACGTCAGGGCGTAGAGGTGGAACGCACCGCACGTCCGATTGAGATATATAAGCTGGAGCTTCTGCATTATACGGCAAACAGCTTTACTGTGCGCGTGGCCTGCTCCAAGGGTACCTATATCCGCGTTCTGGGCGAGGACCTGGCGACGGCGCTGGGAACCTGCGGTACGATGAGCTTTTTGCTGCGCACGCAGGTGGGAGCCTACACGATTGACAAGGCCTGCACGCTGCAGGAAATCGCGGAGAATCCCGAAGCCTGTGCCGCAGAGCCGCTGACTGCCGTTGCCGAGCTGCCTAAGCTCAAGGTGAACGCGCGTCAGGCGGCGCGTATCACTAACGGTGTACGCACCACGGTGGCGCAGACTGCCGACGGCAGATACGTACTGCTGGGGCCGGGGGATGAATTCTTAGGCATCGTCCGCTGTGAGCAGGAGCGCCTGCAGGCAGAAAAAATCTTAGAGCATTACCCGATGCCAGAGGAATAAGCATGGAGATTATTACTTCTTTAGAACAACTGCATAAATTTTCCGCTCCCTGTGTGGTAGCATTGGGTACCTTTGACGGTTTGCATCGCGGTCATCTTGATGTAATTGAAACCGCAAGGGAGAAAGCGCATGAATGTAATTCGCAGCTGGCGGTATTTACCTTCAGCAACCATCCCTTTGAATGGATTCGTCCGGGCATGGTGCCGCCGGCGCTGATAACAGGTGCGCAAAAGCAGGAGCTTTTGCAGCAGCTTGGCGTGGATGTGCTGGTGGACATTCCCTTTAATCAGCAGGTAGCAGATCTTTCGCCGCAGGAGTTTTTGCAGCGACTGCAGCAGCTTGATTACAGCTGTCTGGTAGTCGGTGCCAACTTCACCTACGGCTGCCGCGGACAGGGAACTGTCTATACGCTGGCTGCTTCTGCCAAGGCCATGGGCTTTGAGCTGATTGTGCGCGAGCTGGTAAGCGAGGGTGCAACCGTTATCAGCAGCACCGCTATCCGTCAGCTGATTGCTGCCGGTGAGGTAGCAGAGGCAGCAGCAATGCTGGGGCGCAGCTACAGCATCAGTGGCACGGTGGCGCACGGCAACGAGCGTGGCAGACTGCTTGGTTATCCTACGGCCAATATTGAGCTGGAGGATGCACATGTTGCGGTTCCTCTGGGGGGAGTTTACGCTGTGCGGGTGATTGTCAACGGCAAAAGCTATCACGGCATGGCTAATATTGGTTACAATCCGACCTTTGGCGATGTTGCCCAACCGCGTCTGGAAACGAATATCTTTGATTTTACCGGTGACCTTTACGGTAAGCAGCTCACAGTGCAGTTTGTGCAGCGCATCCGCGGTGAAGTAAAATTTGCCGGCATTGAGCAGCTCAAGCAGCAGCTGGCACAGGATAAGCATGACTGCGAAGCGGCATTGCGGTAAATTAAAGCTGTTTGTATAAAAATCTTTACAAAATACTTGCTATACAGTGGCAAGATATGGTATACTATCATAGTATTTGAACCAAGGCCTGGCAGTTCGATTCTCCAACGGCTGCTACGCTTATGGCAATTTGAAATTTTAGGAGGAAACAAACAATGTTAACTAGCGAAGCTAAACAAGCAGTAATTCTGGCAAACGCACGTCATGAAGGTGACACCGGTTCTTCTGAGGTACAAATCGCAGTTCTGACCGAACGCATCAAATATTTGACCGAGCATCTGAAAGAGCACAAAAAAGATCATCATTCCCGTCGTGGCCTGCTGAAACTGGTAGGTAAACGTCGTGGCCTGCTGAACTACCTGGCTAGCAAAGACATCGAGCGCTATCGTGCAATCATTGCTAAACTGGGTATCCGTAAATAATCCGGTTTATGCTGAAAAGTCCGTCCGCAAGGGCGGACTTTTTTTATGTGGCTTTAGTCCGTGGAGCGCTATCGAGATTCTTTTCAAAGAAATGAGAGAGTGCTTCACACAGAACCACCCGCTATGCGGGTACGCATTGCTTGTTATACAAAAAAACGTCATTCCGATATACAATAGTAAGTGTTCAAGTCACTATTGCAAAGAAAGGAATGACGTATTAATGGCAAATAAAACTAACGAATTAGCGCATTCAAAATGGGTATGCAAATATCATATAGTCTTTACACCTAAGTATAGACGAAAAATCATTTATAATCAATACCGTGAGGATTTAATAGAAATTTTTAAACGGTTATGTTCGTACAAGGGTGTAGAAATTATCGAAGTCATATGATGCCTGATTAGAGAGTATTATTTGAAAAGGTACAACAGATAGCCATAGCCTTCGGCTTCCATCTGTTCGTAGGGGATAAAGCGCAGGGAAGCACTGTTGATGCAGTAACGTACACCGTTGGGTGATTCGCGGTCACCGGTGAAAACATGGCCCAAATGCGAATCACCGCTGCGGCTGCGCACTTCGGTGCGTACCATACCATAGCTTGTATCCTTGCGTTCGACTAGCAAAGGTGCTTCAATAGGCTTGGTAAAGGCGGGCCAGCCGCAGCTGCTCTGATATTTGTCGGTTGAAGAAAAGAGCGGTTCGCCGGTTACGATATCAACATAGATGCCTTTGGCAAATTTATCCCAGAATTCGTTGTGGAACGGTCGTTCGGTACCGTTTTGCTGTGTTACCTGAAATTGTTCTGCGGTAAGCTTATCGCGTATAGTTTCGGCAGCAGGTTTTTTGTAGGCACCGGCATCAATTTTCAAACTGCTGAGCAGTTTGATTTTGGCAGGCGATATGTGGCAGTATCCGCCCGAATTTTTATCAAGATAGTTCTGATGATATTCTTCTGCCGGATAATAGTTTTTCAGTGGTCCGACTTCGACTGCAAATACCTTATGACGACCGCGTTCCAGTTCCACGATACGTTCTACGACAGCCTGCACTTGTGTATTGGTATAGTAGATGCCAGTCTGATACTGTGTTCCGGTATCATTACCCTGTTTGTTGAGGACTGTTGGGTCAATAACGTAAAAATATGCCAAGAGCAGATGGTCAAGACTTACCTTTGCCGGATCGTATTCAACACGCACGGTTTCGCGAAAACCAGTTTTCCCGCCCAAGATTGTCTGATACTTGGCATCTGCTTTGCCTGTGCCGTTGGCATAACCGCTTTGGGCATCGATTACGCCAGGTATGGATTGCATCAGTTTTTCCAACCCCCAGAAGCAGCCTCCTGCAAGATAGATAACGTTTTCTTTTTCTTGGGAAAAATCCATAATTGTGACCTCCTTGACCTTGGGGATTAGTTGTTGTTTAGCAGATTGTTGTATACGTGTGTTGGCAAAGCAGCTGGTAATTAAAAGCAACATTCCTGCGAGAATAATGACAGATTTTTTTAGCATGACGGCACGCTCCTTCCTGTATCGTGGGGTGAGTGGCTGAGAACTGCTTATATCTTTAAGATAGCAGAAAATAATATTCTATGTCAATGGATAATCATGATTACTCAATGAAAACTATTTGTCCTTTTTGTAAATAAGAATAAGGCGGATATAAATGACAGGAGTGTCAGCATTGAGAAAATTTTATCTATGAGGAAATTAATCAGCAGCGTCTGTTAAATGCAAGAAGATCATAGGTAAATATTGCCAGATACTTAATTTTATAAAGAAAACAGAGCATAAAAAATCTCTGCTAAGGTGCTTGCAAACACCGTAAGCAGAGATTTTGATTTTGGGATATTGGAATAATATGCGGCTTTATTTATTTTTCGTCGTCAAATTTTTCGGGGAAGAAAATGCGCAGTGTTTTTTCATCAGCTGTCTTGCCGAAGCTGTTGCCGATGAAGAAGCACAGCAAGGAAAGACCGATGCCAAGCACAATCTGATGCAGATCGAGCACCTTAATTTTGAAGACCATAGCCAGGCAGTAGATGATAACGCCGCCGCCCATGGCTGCAATAGCGCCGTATTTGTTGGCCTTGGGCCAGAAAAGACCGAAAATCAGTACCCAGAAGAAGGCTGTTTCCAGGCCGCCGAAGGCAAACATATTAATCTGCCAGATAACGCTTGGCGGTTTTATGGCAATGGCATAAACCAAAAGGCCGAGAATAATTGTCACGCCCAGGCTGTAGAGGCGAATCTGATTATTGCTGAGCTGTTCTTCGCGCTTGCCCTTGATGTTCATGTAAACGTCCTTAACGATAGAGGAGGACGAGGAAAGCAGCAGCGAGGATACGGTGGAAATGGTTGCTGCAATCGGTCCGATGATAATGACGCCGGCCCAGAAGGGAGTAAGGCTTTGCACGATGGCGATAGGCATGATGTTATCAACGCTGTTGCCGTAGGCTGTAATAGGTCCGGTAAGAATACCTTTGCTGATGACACCGATCCAGGTTGCGACAAGCGTCATAGCGCCTATGACAATGGTGCCAATAATCATAGCATTGTGCAACGCCTTGGTATCCTTGTAGCTGATGCCGCGGACAACAGATTGCGGCAGCGACAGCGTACAGATACCGACGAGCAGCCATTGGCTGATATACAGAGAAATCGGCATTTTGCCGCGGGAAAGCGGCTCCAGCATATCGGGGTGCTGCGTGCTGATGTAGCTCATGATTTTGTTGAAGCCGCCGCCTGTGTGCATCATGCCGCCCATGAGGATGCAAAGGCCGACGATCATGGCGATGGCGCAGCAGGCGTCGGTAACGGCAACGCCCTTAAAGCCGCCGATAGTGGTGTAGATGACAACAATTAGGCCGAACATCGTGAGGCCGGTGAGGTAAGAAAAGCCGGTTACTGCTTCGAAGAGCTTGGCAGCGCCGACGAACTGTGCCACCATAGTGGCGCAGAAGAAGGCGACAATAACAACGGCGGCCATGTTCGCCAGAAAGTCTGAATGATAGCGGGCACGCAGTACGTCAATGACGGTTACGGCGTCAATTTCGCGCGCGATGAGGGCAATTTTTTTGCCGAACACGCCCAAGACGAGGAAGATAACGACTACCTGTACGATGGCCATGTACAGCCAGCCGTAGCCGATAACCCAGGCTACGCCCGGACCGCCGACGAAGGTGCTTACGCTGCTGTAGGTGGCAGCGGTGGTCATAGCCAGCACAAAGCCGCCGAGAGTACGGCCGCCGATGAAGTAATCCTTGGCGAAATCCTTTTGCCTGTTTTCTTTTGACGTGCGCTGGATATAGGCGCTGATGCTCAACAGAATCAGCAGGAAGGCCAGTGCGGGTAAAATGTTTACAATACTACTCATGCTGTTTATCCTCCGTGCTGTCATCCAAATCAAAGTTGACAAATACCTTCTTAGTCAGGAAAACGGTAACAGCGATGGCAAAGAGCCAGGTGCCGACACAGCCGCCCCAAACCCAAAGAGGTGTATGCCAAAAGGTAATATCGCTGTCTGCGAGTCCAAAGCCTGTCAGGCACCAGAAGATGATGACGGCGATGGTGGCGATAACGGTAGCCAGAGCTTCACGGTTAGCCTGGCGGAATTTATCACTGCGCTTCATATAAACTGCTCCTTTCGTACAGACAATGCTGTCTGCTTACGTTAATAAATTTATTTTACCACAAAATATGCAGAAATACTTGCAAAATATGCTTAAGAGCATCATAAAATATCAGACGCCTGGTGTAATTTGACGGCTGTCTGTGTTATAATGTATCTTGGTGATTAATTTGAAGAAAACAATGTATAATTTAGCTACAATGTGGCTGACGCTGAGCGTCATTTTTTTCCTTTGTGAATATGTAACCGGTATGCTGCAGGTTGTTACCCTGGGCGGTCTGGTGGCAGGTTCCTTTATCGAAGGCGCTTTTATGTGCCTGGGCCTGAAGCTGATGCATGTTATTGTCGACAAGCAGTTTTTGCTGACAAGGCTGCAGGAGCTTGCGCAGCGCAGAAATGATTGCATAAAGGCTATGCTGGTGATGGCTGCCTTTTCCATGGAGAGTGCCGTAACCGTTTGCCGCATGCTGCCGGGTTATGACCTTAACTTTGGCATTATGCACGGTATTTTTCTTTTGCTGCTTTATCCGGCAGCCGCTATTGTGTTGGATAAATTGATGTTAAAGGAGCAGGTTGAGCATGGAAATTAAGTTGATTGCCAGCGATATGGATGATACACTTTTAAATAAGGACTGCCAAATTTCTCCGCGTAATGAGGCAGCTATCAGAAAGGCACTGGACGCAGGCAAGATTTTTTTGATTGCCACGGGCAGAATGTACGTTTCCGTGCGTCCCTATGCGCAAAAGCTGGGCCTTGATGTGCCGCTGGTTACCTATAACGGCGCTCTCGTTAAGGGCAGCCTGAGCGGTAAGGTTTATTACGAGCACAAGATGAAGCTGCCTACAGCCAACGAGGTACTGGCGTACTGCCGCGAGAAGGGCTATTACCTGCAGCTTTATGTGGGTGACAGTATTTTGATTAAGCAGGAGAATGACTGTTCCCGCATGTATACCAAAATCAGCGGTATTCAGACGACTGCTATCGGTGATGCACTGTATCATACGGATGAAGAACCGTACAAGATTCTGGTAATGACCAAGAGCGAGGAATTTGCCGATGTATGGCAGCAGTTCAAAGAGGATTTTGCCGGCAAGCTGGATGTTACCAGCTCTAAAGACAATTTCCTGGAGCTGATGGAGCCCGGTGTCAACAAATGGGAGGCGGTTAAGAGCGTAGCTGCAAGCTACGGCGTACAACCGCAGGAAATTATGTGCATCGGTGATTCCAATAACGATGTGAAGATGATTGCCAATGCCGGTATCGGCGTTGCTGTTGCCAATGCTAAGGACAGCGTGAAGCAGAATGCAAAAATCATTACGGCATCCAATAATGATGACGGTGTTGCTTTGGTAATCGAAAGCATTTTGACGCCACAGGCAGCGGAATAAAATGAGGGAGCGTGTTTAGTGCGCTCCCTTTTAATAATGTAGAGATAAGGTTGGTGACAGTAATGGCAGAGGAAAAATCTTTATTGGAATATGTGCGCAGGCAGGCGGAGCTAAATCAGCAGGATGATAAAAAGCAGCAGGCTCTGCAGGAAGCTCATGCACACGCTCACAACCATCCTAATAAGAAGAAAGTTGTCAACCGCCTGGCACGCATTGAAGGCCATGTGCGTTCTATCAAGACTATGGTAGATAACGACAGGGATTGCTCTGAGGTGCTGATTCAGATAGCTGCGGTGCGCAAGGCGCTGGATAATACGGCCAAGGTTATTTTGAAGGACCATCTGGAGCATTGCATTCTGCACGCTATCGAAAAGGGTGAGGGCAGCAAAAGTCTGGAAGATTTTGAAGCGGCTATTGACCAATATCTGCGCTAAAAAAAGACTGCACGTTAAGAACGTGCAGTCATGTTTGAGATTAGACCAAAGCTACTCTTTGCTGCAGCTTGGGAACGAAGAACAGTAAAAAGCTGCTGCGGGCAATATAGAAGATGAGGAAGGCCAGCCACAGGCCGATGTTGCCGTAAAGCGGGATAAGCGTAAAGTAGGCGGTAAGGTAACAGCCTGCGGTCAGCAGCATGGAGATGCAGATAGGCCTGGTGTAGAGCGCACCATTGAAGACGCCGTAGTAGACGATGCCAAGCGCGCTGATAAGCGGGAAGAAGGCTATGAACAAATCGTACTGTTGCGCTGTGGCAATGACGCTGTGCAGATTGGTGAAGCAGCCAAGAATGGCGTGACGACAGCAATAATAGCCGACAGTCTGCAGCAGGCCGAAGCCGATGGCCCAGATGAAGCTGATGCGCAGCGTATCATTGAGCATGGAGCGGTCATGCTCGCCGAAGGCAATGCCGGAATAGATGGCACCTGCCTGCGAAAGGCCGGTCAGAATATCACCCATGATGAATTGGATCTGGAAAAGAATAGAATTAGCGGCCAAAAGCTCGCCGCCGAAGGCTGAGCTTTGATGCATAAAGCTGTTGACCATGATAATCATGCAGAACATACGCACGGTGAGATGCGAACCGCATTGCAGCATCTGGCGGCAAGTGGGACCGGAAAAGATTTTTCGCAGCGGAACTGCTGTCAGCGGCAGGGGCTTATGCTTGGCATAAAAGTACAGAATAGCTAAAAAGCCGGTAATATTGGCGATGCAGGTGGCAGCAGCAACGCCGGTTACCTCATAATGCAATACAATGACAAAAAGCACGTCCAGCAGCAGGTTGATGATGTTGCTGGCAAGTGCGGTGAGTACAGCGATACGTACATGCAGCGTGCCGGCGAACCATCCCTGTGCAGTCTGGCAAACGAGCGTCAGCGGCATAATCCAAATGAGCATGCGATAATATTGCTCTAACATAGGCCTGGTTGCTGCGTCGGGATTGAAGAGCAGCAGAGCTGTCCGCCAGATAGGCTCCTGCAAAATGACGAGCAGCAGGCCGATGCCGAAGGCTGCAAGCACTCCGCGGATAAAAGCACCGGCAAGCAGCTTGCGATCATGCTGACCTAAGGCTTGTGCCGCAAAACCGCTGGTAGATATTTTCAGAAAGCCGAAAAGCCAATAGACTGTGCTGAAAATTACTGCGCCTAAAGAAACGGCGTTAATGTATGTATAATTCCCCAAATGCCCGACTACTGCAGTGTCAACAGCACCCATAAGCGAGGCCGCCATTGTAGAAAATGTAAAGGGAAGACTTGTTTTTATAAACTCCATATGAGATAATTTCATTGCTGCATCACATTCCTATTAAATTTCTTGCAAAACTATAATAACCCCCTATAGGGGATAATGTCAATAGGAATAGTTATCATTAATTTAGCTTTTTCCTGAAAAATTTACATAAAAGCTGTGTTTTTGTTCAAAAGAAGGGATATCTATGTCTATTCTGCCGATTTTCATACCGCATGCAGGCTGTCCGCATCAATGCGTTTTTTGTAACCAAAAGACAATTAGCGGACAGAAGCTGGCTGCTGTCGCAGGTGCCAAGGAGCAGCTTGCGCGTTGGCGCAGCTGGCTGCGTCCGAGCGTGGTCAACGAGGCGGCGTTTTACGGCGGCAGTTTTACCGGGCTGCCCCTGGAGCTGCAGGAGGAGCTTTTGGCGCTGACGGACGCATTGCTGGCCGAAGGCTTTATCGGTAGCGTGCGCCTTTCCACACGCCCGGACTATATAGATGAAGAACGCTTGCAGCTTTTGCAGTGTCATGGGGTGCGCTTGGTGGAGCTGGGCGTGCAGTCGCTTGATGACAGGGTGCTGGCGGCAGCGGAGCGCGGACACACGGCGGCGCAGGTGGCGCCGGCGGTGGCGCTTTTAAAACGCTTCGGCTTTCAAGTCGGCCTGCAGCTGATGGTGGGCATGCCCGAGCAAAGCTTTGACAGCGTGCAGGAAACAGTACGCAAAGCGATAGCAATGCAGCCTGACGTGGCACGCATCTATCCTTTATTAGTAATCAAGGGTACGCCGCTGGCTGCGGACTACGCGGCGGGGCGTTTTGTACCGCTGACGCAGGAGGAGGCCGTGACGCAGGCAGCCTGGGTTTACCGCGAACTGACGGAAGCAGGCGTGAATGTTATCCGCATCGGCCTGCAGCCTGACGATGAGCTGTGCACGCCGGGGAATATCCTTGCTGGACCGTTTCACCCGGCGATGGGTGAGCTGGTAAAAAGCAGAGTGCTGCGCACCGAAGTGACGTCAAAATTAGAAAAGTTGGCTGACTGCGGCGCTATTACTATATATTGCCCTGCACGCCTGGAATCGAAGCTGCGTGGGCAAAAAAGCTGTAACCTGCGCTATTGGGAGGAATACTTCCCGGGTCTTGCGCTGCAGATAATTCAAGATAAGGCAGATGAGATAAGAGTATGTCCACATGTAAATCCTTCGCACCGATAGCGGACGAGCAAAGCAGAATATTGATTCTCGGCTCTATGCCGGGGATAAAATCATTGGAGCAGCAGGAATATTACGCGCATCCGCAAAACCGCTTCTGGCGATTGCTGGCACTGCTTTTAAATGAGGATGTGCCGCAAAATTACGCGGTTAAGCAGGCTTTGCTGCATAAGCATCACTTGGCGCTGTGGGATACGCTGGGCTATTGCGAGCGTGACGGCAGCTTGGACAGCAACATCAAAAACGAAGCGCCGAATGCTGTTATCGAGCTTGTAAGCGAGCTGCCGCATTTGCAGGCGGTAGTGTGCAACGGAGGCAAGGCGGCTGCAGCCTTTAAAAAATATTTTGCCAAAAAACTGCCTGAGCGGGTGCAGGTTTTCTATTTGCCGTCCACAAGTCCTGCCAACGCGCGCCTGCGTCTTGAAGGTTTGGCTGAGCGCTGGCGGGTTATTTTGCAATTTTTAACATAAGAGAAGTTCTTCATGGTGTAAAAAAACAGCATTTTATGATACAATAAAAAGATATAATAACTGACTTAGAGAAAATGGGTGATTTCTAGTGCGTTTAAAGTCCTTTTCAACCTATGGCTTTAAATCCTTTGCTGATAAAACTGAATTGACCTTTGACAAGGGAATTACTGCTGTTGTCGGACCGAACGGTTCGGGCAAGAGCAATATTTCGGATGCCATCCGTTGGGTGTTGGGCGAGCAGAGCGCCAAGTATCTGCGTGGCAGCAAAATGGAGGATGTTATCTTCTCCGGCAGCGGCAAGCGCAGAGCGTTGGGCGTAGCAGAGGTCACCGTTGATTTTGATAACAGCGACAGAACACTGCCGCTCGATTTTGAGCAGGTAAGCCTGACGCGCCGCATTTTCCGCAGCGGCGAAAGCGAATATGCGATTAATAAGAAAAGCTGCCGCCTGAAGGATATAATCGACCTGATGGCGGATACCGGTCTTGGTAAGGGCTCCATGTCCATTATCGGCCAGAATAAAATTGATGAGGTTTTAAACAGCCGTCCCGAGGACAGACGCAGTCTGTTTGAAGAAGCGGCAGGTATTGCCAAGTACCGTCTGCGCAAAAAGGATGCGGTGCGCAAGCTGGATGATACGGCCAATAACCTTACGCGTATCAACGATATCCGCAGTGAGGTGGATGCGCAGGTAGAGCCTTTGGCGCAGGCAGCAGCCAAAACGCAGCAGTTCAACGAGCTGAGCGAGGCGTTGCGCCGTTGCCGTTTATCCGTGCTTTTGCGTCGTTTGGATGCGCTGGAGGAAACAGGCAATGAGCTGCAGGCGAAAAAAGAAGCGGCGGCAAGTGCTTATTCCGAGCAGGCAGCGAAGGTCGGCAGCATGCAGGCCGAGGCCGTACAGGTACAGCAGGAGCTGGATAAGCTGGCCGAGGCTTATAATAAATTACAGGATGATATCAAAAACCGCGAAACTGCTTTGGAAAAGCTGCGCGGTGACCAAAAGGTTTTGGATGAACGTGTCAGCCAGAACGAAAAGGCCAGCGAACGCTTAGTGCAGCGCAATGAGCGTTTGGAGCAGCAGGTGCGCGAGCAGGAAGCGAGAATGCAGGAGCTGGCAACAGAGTTTGATGCTGTCGAAAAAAGACATGCTGTGGCCGATGGCGCTGTGAAGCATCTGCAGGCGCAGCGTGACGAGCAGAGCGCTAAGCTGGAAGAGGCGAAGCGCAATGATGAGCAGGCGCAGTCACAGTTCTTCAGCGGCATGCAGGAGCTGATTAAGCTCCGCAACGAGCTGCATAATCTGGAACAGGAGCAGGAGCAGCGCGCACGTCGCCGCGAGGCTTTGAAGAAAAGTATAGAAGAAGCCGAGGCGGCGGACCGTCAGGCACAGGAGCAGTACAGCAGCCTGTTGGAGCAGCAGTCGCAGTGCGCTCACGGTATGGAGCTGGTGCGCAAAAAGGGCGAGGAGCTGCGCAGTGCCTATGATGCAGGTCAAAAGGAGCTGCAGGCTGTACGCAGCAGTCAGCAGCAGTGCCAGCGTCAGCTGACGGCGGCCGAAACACGCGAGCAGAGCTTAAAGCGTCTGCAGCAGAGCTACGAGGGTTTCAGCTATGGCATCAAAGCGGTGCTGAAGGCGCAGGAGCCTTGGCGTGAGCAGGTTGTAGGCGTGGCAGCGGAGCTGTTGCAGGTAGAAGATAAATATGTCGCTGCTATCGAAACAGCGTTGGGCGAGGGTGCGCAGAACCTGGTGATGCGCTCTGCCAATGCGGCGAAGGAAGCAATTGCTTATTTGAAGCGTTCCAATAGCGGACGAGCAACCTTCCTGCCGCTGGATACCGTACAGCGTCGCGGCCCGAACCGCGAGGAGGAAGCACTGGCGAAGCTGCCGGGAATTCTTGGCTATGCGGTTGATTTAATCGGCTTCAAGCCCGAGGCGGAAAACGCTGTCCGCTTTTTGTTGGGCAGAGTGCTGATTGCCGAAAACATTGATGCTGCCTTGGCTGCAGCAAAGGCCGGACGCTACCGTCTGCGCGTAGTTACGCTTGACGGCGATGTGGTAAACGCCGGCGGCAGTATGAGCGGCGGCAGTAAAAAGCATAAGGAAGGCTATTTGAGCCGTAATGTAGAAATTGCTCAGGCGGCAGCACAGGTGAAGCAGCTGCATGCCGAGATGCTCAGCTGGCAGGAAAAGCTGGAGGAGCTGGAAGAAACCGAAGGCAAGCAAAAGGAGCAGCTGCAGCAATTGGCAGCAGAGCTGCGTCAGCAGCAGCTTAAGGCCGACAGGCTCAAGCTCAATCTGGAGCAGGTACAGCAACAGAAAACGCGCGATAATGAGCGCCTGCTGCTGCTTTTGGATGATCGCAGCAATATCACTGCGGCCTATATGGCAAACCGTGATAAGGTTAAGGAGCTGCGCGCGGCAGTTGCCGAGCGCGAAGGACAGGATACCGAGGCCAAGGAGCTGTTGGATAACCTGAAGAAGGAAATCGCCAAATACGGCAGTGCGGTTACTGCATTGGATAACCAGCTGCAGGATGCCAAAATTACGCTGCAGACCTCTGCCGTACGCACGCAGGATATCAGCAAGGCTATGCACAGCCTTGACCAGGATACACTGCGGCTGCAGGAGGAAATTGCTGCCAACCAAAAAGAGCAGGAGCGCAGACAGCAGGAAATTGCCGACTGTGGTGTGCAAAAGCAACGCCTGCAGCAGCAAAGCGATGAGCTGTTGGCACAACTGCAGCAGATTCTGGGCGGTAAGGATGACTTTGCTCAGAAGCGCGGCAGCCTGCTTGATAAACAGCAGGATATTGAAAAAGAGATTGCCGGACTGCGCAAGCAGGTGAATGACAGTGAAGCACAGCTGAAGCAGACAGAGCTGGACTTGGCACGGCACGAAAGCAACTGCGGCCATATTCGTGAGCAGCTGCAGCAGGATTATCAGCTGGATGAGGCGGCGGCGCGCGGTCAGGATTTTGCCGAGCTGCAGGCCATGGATCTGGCGGCGCTGCAAAAACAGGAAAGCTGTCTGACACTGCAGATTGCAGACCTGGGACCGATTAATGCGGCGGCGATTGAAGAATATAACGCAGTGAAGGAGCGCAGCGAATTCCTGTGTAAGCAATATAATGATTTGTGTATAGCAAAGGAAAATCTGGAGGCTGTTATCGCAGAAATCAACAGCGGTATGACCAAACGCTTCAAGGAGGCCTTTGCCAAAATCAACGAATACTTTGCGCAATGCTATGTCAAGATATTTGGCGGCGGTACGGCGGTGCTGCGTCTCACAGAGCCGGATAATCTGCTGGATTCCGGTATTGATATCGATGTCCAACCACCCGGCAAAAAGCTGCAGAGCCTGTATCTGATGAGCGGCGGCGAAAGAGCGCTGACGGTTATCGCACTGCTCTTTGCTCTTTTGAGCTATCAGCCTTCGCCGTTCTGCATTCTGGACGAAATTGACGCGCCTCTGGATGATGCCAACATTCAGCGTTTTGCCGATTTCCTGCGGGATTATGCAGGAAACACGCAGTTTATCGTGATTACACACCGCAAGGGAACGATGGAATGCGCTGATATCATGTATGGCGTAACTATGGAAGAATCCGGTGTTTCTAAACTATTATCCGTAAAAATAAATGCAAAGGAGAATGAATAATGGGATTTTTTGAGCGTTTAAAGGAAGGCCTTTCTAAAACAAGACGCAATTTTACTGACCGCATTCAGGAGCTTGTAGGCCTGTCTGCTGCGATTGACGATGATTTTCTCGATGAGCTGGAAATGATTCTGCTGTCTGCGGACGTAGGCGTAAAAACTACCGAAAAGCTGATCGACGCAGTGCGTAAAGCAGCGAAGAAGAAAGAAATCAGCGGTACCGAGGATGTTATACCTTTCTTGAAAAAATATATGGCAGAAATGCTGGCAGACAGCGGCCAACGTACACGTATCGGTGCCAAGCCGACGGTTATTCTTGTTGTTGGCGTTAACGGTGTAGGCAAGACTACTACTATCGGCAAGCTGGCAAATTACTTCACTTTGTTCAAATACAAGGTTGTTCTGGCAGCAGGCGATACCTTCCGCGCTGCGGCAGGCGAGCAGCTGCAAATTTGGGGCGAGCGTGCGCATTGCGACGTTATCCGCCATGCAGAAGGTGCTGATCCGGCGGCAGTTGTCTTTGACGCTATGAAGGCAGCGATTGCGCGTAAGGCAGATATCCTCTTTATTGATACTGCAGGACGCTTGCATAACAAGGCTAACCTGATGAACGAGCTGGAAAAAATTCACCGCATTATTAAGCGCGAAATTCCTGAAGCTCCGCACGAAACCTTCCTGGTTCTGGATGCTACTACTGGTCAGAACGCAATCAATCAGGCTAAGGTGTTTATGGAAACCGCCAAGGTTACCGGCGTTGTACTCACAAAGCTGGACGGCACTGCTAAGGGCGGTGTGGTTGTGGCAATTAAGGAAGAGCTGGGACTGCCGGTTAAATGGATTGGCGTAGGCGAAGGCATTATGGACTTCCGCCCCTTTGAGCCGGATAAGTTTGTCGAAGCACTTTTTGACAGCGGTAAATAAGATGCTCTTGCAGCTGACAGGCGTTGAGTCCTGTTGTTTATATGAAGATGTTTGAAAATCTCCCGACAGCTGTGTTTGGCAGCGTTCGGGAAATTTTTTGTGCGGGCAGAAAAAAAGCCGTGTGCGGAAGCACACGGCGGTGGTAGTAGGGGCTAGGATCATTCTTGCTTCTCTACATGCATATCATGCTTTAGCTTTTCTATATCATCAATAGACAAACCGGAAAGTTCAACGATTTCTTGCGGAGAATAGGAACCTTTAGCCAGCATGAGTTTAGCTACTCTGAGTTTTTCTTCGGCTATACCTTCGGATTTTCCTTCAGTTCTACCTTTAGCCTCACCTTCGGCAAGAGATTCTTCGCGAATATCCTTCATACGCATTTCATAAGTCATATAGGAATCCCTCACGTTCTTATCAAGCTTGTTCAGCCTTAATTTTTTCAACCTGCTCAACAGAAAGCGAAGTACCTTTAGCGACATCTTGTACTGACAAACCCATCCTTAAAAGACGCTTAGCAGTAGCAAGTTTTTCTTCGGCTATACCTTCAGCTTTACCTTCAACTCTACCTTTAGCTTCACCTTCGGCAAGAGTATCCTTTATACGCATTTCGTAAGTCATATAGGAATCCCTCACTTTCTTATCATTCTTGATTTCCGTAATCGTATCGGCAACCTCACGGGTGAAGTTGCTGGTAACTGTATTGTTGTTGATGTAGTCAAACAGGCTTTGAATATCCGGCGATACATCGCCCTTAGTGCCTAATGTGTTAAGAAACATAATAGCAGCTTCATCTGCTAATTCAATCTCCATGTTTTCCATGCAACGTCTTTTAAAAGTATAAATACGCTGGGAATCCTCAAAGAAGTCAAACAGGCAGAAGAAGATGATATAAGTGGGAGAAAGCTCGTCATAATCTTGTCCCTTTTGCAGCATATCTGTATCCAACATGGCCTGGTAGTAGCGAGTGCGCTTGGGAAGTTGAAATTTACCAGTACGGCTGACAGGATTTTTGACCTGCATTTCGAGATTATAGTGCGTATTGGTGTCATCAGCAATTCTGACGTCCAGGCGAATACCATGGCTGTCGGGATAAACATCAAGTGTCTGTTCTGCTTCAAGATAGGTGATATCTGCAATTTTGGTGTGTAAAAGCTCCTCCAGAATATGCTTGCAGATGCGCTTTCTGAGCATAACGTGCTTGAACAGAAAATCGTTGGAAAGAGTGAGTTTGTCAAGATTAGATACTTGCTTTTTCATATGTTTCCTCCTTTGATTATAGCATAAAGTTAGGCAAAAATATATAAGATGGCAGATGTAAAAAAAGCGCCTGCCGAAAGCTCGACAGGCGCCACTGGTCCGCACGACCAGGCAAGAACTCCGCAAAATTGCGGTGGCTCATGCAACTAAGGTAATTATAACATAGAAAAAGAATAAAAACAATAGTTCGTAAAGCAAACATTTTTTGCAGATAAAAGCGCTCCCAGTTTTTGCAAAAAAGGCAACTACTAAGAATATCTTCTGCTTTTTTCTGTTTAATCGAATTACGATTCATGATATACTTATTATGATTTGCAATTTTGCTAGTGCTATAATTAAAGGTGAGGAAAACTTCAAAGCGTAACAAAATATTGTGATGCATGTGCGTTGAATAAATAATTATTAAGGAGAAGAACTTATGGTTATAAAATATGCAACTAAGGAAGATATTGCCGCGATTGCCGCAGTGGAGGCAGAATGCTTTCCGCCGGCGGAGGCAGCAACGGAAAAGGAGTTTGTTGACAGAGTGAAATATTACGGCAATCATTTCTGGCTTATGTATGAGGCTGAAAAGCTGATTGCCTTCGTGGACGGTTTTGTGACGGATGAGCCTGATTTGACGGATGAAATGTACGAGAAGGCAACGCTGCACGATGAAAACGGCGCGTGGCAGATGATTTTCGGTGTCAATACCATTCCTGCTTATCGCAAGCATGGCTATGCCGGGGAGCTGATTCACCGTGCGATTGAGGATGCCAGAAAACAGGGGAGAAAGGGCCTGGTGCTGACCTGCAAGGATAGGCTCGTTCATTATTATGCAAAATTCGGCTTTGCCGATGAGGGAGTGTCCGATAAATCTACGCATGGAAATGCTGTCTGGCATCAGATGAGGCTTACATTTTAATTAGGGAGCTTACAGGAATACTATAAGTTGCAATGTACATCATGGCAAAATGATTGCCTTATATCTGATGAAGAAAAGGTGTACGTCAAATAAATAAGCAGCTGCGCAAGCCAAAAGCCTGCGCATTTTTTTGCCTGCGGACTGCAAAGCGTTGCCAATGGCTTAGTAGGCAACGTGTCGACGGACAAAATTTGTCAGAAATGTGAAGAAAATAGTTTACGCTTTTTTGTATATGTGTTACAATATTTATGTTATAGAATTATGCGACTTTTTTGGATGTGATTGATATAATGCAAAAGGAATTGATTATGCGCTGTCTGCCTACAGCGTTCTGCCATGCTTCAACAGTATTGGCGCTGCCCGACGGCAGCCTGCTGTGCTGTTGGTTCGGCGGTACGCACGAGGGAGAAAGCGACGTGGGGATCTACATCAGCAGACGCACGGATGCAGGCTGGAGTGAGCCAAAGCTGCTGGTGAACGGGGCGGCGGCAAACTGGAATCCGGTGCTTTTTGCGGGCGCGGACGGAAGATTGCTGCTGTTTTACAAGCAGGGCCAGCAGATTGCCGATTGGCAGACGTGGCTGCTGCAGTCTACGGATAACGGCGAAACCTGGAGCGGACCGCAGGAGCTGGTGCCCGGTGATGTGAGCGGAGGACGCGGACCTGTACGCAATAAGCCGTTGCGCTTGGCGAGCGGACGCATTCTTGCCGGTGCGTCTACCGAACATGGTATATGGAAGGCCTTTGCAGATATCAGCGATGACGATGGCGCAAGCTGGCATAAATCCTCTGCAGTGCAGATTGAGGGACTGCAATATCAGACAGGCGAAAAGACTGCCGACAGTAATATTGCCGTAAGCCAGCAGTCTTTTTACGGACGCGGCGTAATCCAGCCGAGCCTGTGGCAGAGTGCGGACGGCAGCGTGCATATGCTGCTGCGCAGCAGCGAGGGCTTTGTCTATCGCAGCGATTCTGCGGATGACGGCGAAACCTGGTGCAGTGCCTACGCTTTGAGTCTGCCGAACAATAACAGCGGTCTTGACTTGGTGCGGACTGCCGGCGGTGTACTCTACTTGGTGTGCAATCCGGTGGCTGCCAACTGGGGTCAGCGTTCTCCCTTAAGTCTGTTCAAATCCACAGATGAGGGTGCGAGCTGGCAAAAGCTGTTTGACCTGGAAACAGAGCCTGCGGAATTTTCCTATCCGGCGATTATTGCTGACGGCGAGGACCTTATGCTCACCTATACTTATAAGCGTTGCAATATTGCTTGTGTAAGATTGAGCGCGGATGAACTTGTTACCCTTTAAATTTAAAATATAAGGAGATGTAAGACAATGAAGAAAATTTTAGTTGTGCTGATGGCTATGCTGACCATGGCTGTTATGCTTACCGGCTGCGGCGGCGACAGCAAAAAAGCAGCTTATCCTGCAGACGGAGATATTTCCGTAATTATTCCTAAGGCTCCGGGCGGCGGTACCGATATCTCTGCCAGAGGTCTGATCCAGTTCATGGAAAAAGAGCTGAAGGGCAGCAAATTTGTTCCCGTAAACAAACCCGATGGCGGCGGTGTAACCGGCATGGTAGAGCTGGCTAACGCTAAACCCGACGGCCATACTCTGGGCATGGTTACCGTTGAGCTGGCTATGTTCCCGCATCAGGGCAAATGTAAAAACACCTATAAGGATTATGCAGCTATCTGCGCTCCGATTGCAGCTCCGGCAGCTTTGATTGTGCCTAAGGATGCTCCTTATAATAATGTAGATGAATTCGTAGCCTTCGCTAAGGCAAACCCCGGCAAGGTGAAGATGGGTAACTCCGGTATCGGTGCTATTTGGCACATTGCCGCACTTTCCTTTGAAGAGGAATTCGGCGTACAGTTCAAGCATGTACCGTATCCGAAAGGATCCGCTGACATTGCTGCAGCTTTGGCAGGCAAGCACATCGACGCAACTCTGGCTGACCCGTCTGTATTCAAGAGCCAGGTAGACGCAGGCAACCTGAAGATTCTTGCTGTTATGGCTGATACCCGCAGCGCAATCTATCCGGATGTTCCGACCTTCAAAGAGCTGGGCCACAACATGACCGTTCGCGCTTGGGCAGCACTGGTTGCTCCTAAGGATACTCCGAAAGAAAAGCTGGAAGCTCTGCGCGCTGCTGCTAAAAAGGTTTGCGAATCCAAGGAATTCAAGGATTATTTCATGAAACAGGGTATCGACCCGACCTGCATTATCGGTGCCGATGCTGATAAGATGATGGCTGAAGACCATGCAATGTATGAAAAATTCCTGAAGAAAGCAAAATAAAATCGCTGTAAGGCGTAAATGAAAATGCCGACGCTGTAACCCGGAAGAGTTGCAGACGTCGGCGTTTTTTCGTTCTTATTTCACCTGTAATTCTCTTGACCATACTATTACTATATAGCTTATAATAACAATAAAAATCAAAGGAGGCTGATTATGTCGGAGCATTTATGCAACCTATCAACAGGGGATAAGGTTTACTTTTATGATAAAAGCATCGTCATCTATTTTCAGGGAGCACGCAAGGTATTAAGCACCTCGCTTTATAACGGCGGTTACCATGATGATTACGTTGCTGTATATAATTATGATGCCAAGCAGGGAGCAGGCATGCCCTGCGAAATGCTGGCGGACACCTATGTGGAGCACATGCGCCTTGTATCCAAGCGCCTGGCGCTGGACCCGGACAAGGTGAGCGGCATGGGTACGGCGGCAAGCATGGAAAACGCTGTGGTAGAGACATTGAGCTTTAAGGAGCTGACCGTAACTGCCATCGTAACCGGCGGCATCGAAACAAACGGTGGGCGTGCAGGTGACCCTGCTGATTATTATAAGCCTATGCCTAAGCCGAAGTACGGAACAATCAACATTATGCTGCTGTTGGACTGCGATATGCCGGAAGGAGTAATGGCGCGCGCCCTGGTGACCTGTACCGAGGCTAAGACCGCTGCCATTCAGGAGCTGCTGGAGGGCAGCAAATACTCCAACGGTATTGCTACAGGCTCCGGCACGGATCAGACGATTATCATCGCCAACAGTGCGAGCGAGCTGTACATGGAGGGAGCAGGCAAGCACTCCAAGCTAGGCGAGCTTATCGGCAAGACCGTGAAGAACGCAGTTAAAAAAGCGCTGGCCAAGCAATCCGGCCTCACTCCCGCAAAGCAGCATGACGTGTTCCGCCGCCTCAAACGCTTTGACATCAAGACGGGCGATATGTGGCAGGCATACAGCGCGCAGGATGCTGCGGTAGTAAAGCCGGAATATCTGCTGGCAGCCGAAAGGCTGGCCAAGGAAGATATAATGCTGGTATATACTTCGCTCTATGTACACCTGCTAGACCAGCATTTGTGGGAGCTTATCAGCGCTAAAGAAATGCAGCTGGCAGGGCAGAAGCTGCTGCAGGCTATTGCAGAACAATATAATGTTGAAGCTGAGATTATAAATGAAGGCACTTTGCCTGCTATGCTGGCCTCCTGGCAGCAGCAGTTCAACAAAATTATCGCCCAACGCTTGCATCCGACTGCAAAAGAGAGCTAGTTTCAGGTGAGAAAAATATAAATATGTACTTGACCTTATAGCGGCAATATAGTGTATATTATGGTTGTAATCAAAGGAAGCGAGGTGAATAATATGCATCCGAAATTTGAAATTCCGACTGATCCGCACGGCAAGCATCGTTATGAAAGCGCTATGAAGCACGTAGAGGCTGCTAAAAAGGCAGGCAAATCCAGCGACGAAATCCATGCTATCTTCAAAAAGGTAATGGAGTTCAACCCGATGGACATTGAGTCCATTCCGCAGGATGAAGCACATGCTAAGTATCGCACTGCCATGGTGCATATGAAAAAAGCACTGGAAAGCGGTAAGAGCGCAGACGAAGCGCATGAGGTTTTCCGCAAAATCATGAATGGCGAGACCAGCGGTCACTGCCACCACAGCAAATAAGGCTGAAAGCAAAAGCATCGTAGGCTATTGAGGTAGCTTACGATGCTTTTTTGTATACAAAAAAGGCGCCTGCCGAAAGCTCGACAGGCGCCACTGGTCCGTATGACCAGGCATAAGCTCCGCAAAATTGCGGCTACTCATGCAACTAAGATAATTATAGCATAGGCAAAGAATAAAAACAATAGTTCGATAAAAGAAAAATGATATTGCGTAAAATAATTTATAAAAATTTTATAAAAGCAAGTCAAGATAGACAGATATTGTCCAATTTATATGGTAAGATTATATTAAAGCAGAAGTCAAAAAGCTTCGGCAATGCGAGAAGTTCGCAAAATGGCTTTTGTTTTAACCTGATATCTGTAATGCCGGGTGTGATGGTATTCAAGATATCCCAATTATTGAAGGGAAGGTGTTTGAAAATGAGAACAACAGGAAAATTTGCGGCAGCAATTCTCAGTGCAATTATGATGGCTAATGGCTTGAGCCTGCCGATGGCTTATGCTGCGCCGTCAAGCCGGTATGTAAGTGTGGATGAAAAGTACGACCCGTTTGCAGAAGAAGAAATGCCTGCTAAAGAGGCAGATCCTTCGAAGCTGACCTTTAAGGAAAGACTTGAGCTGCAGAAAAAAGAGGAGCAGGCCGCTGCTCAAAAGGTGACAATTGCCAATGTTATGCCGGGACATATTTATATCCCTAAAAAAACTATGCTTAACGTTGAGCTTATCGAGCCTGCTAACTCTAAAACTCACAAGAAAAATCAGCAGGTGGAGTTCAAGACTACAGAAAACCTGATAATTAACGGTGTTGTAGTTATTCCTAAAGGTACTGTTGGCATGGGTTATGTATATGAAGTGCAGAAGGCAGGCGGCTTCGGCAGAAAGGGTGTACTGCGTATTGCAGGCAAGGAAATCAAGACGCTGAACAATGTCAGCGTTCCGTTGAGAAAAGGCCTCGAAGGCAAGGGCAAAACCGATGGCGGTGCTGTGGCTGTTGCTGCTGCGGTTAGCCTGGTGGGCGGTCTTTTTATGAAGGGCAGCAATATCAACTATCCGGCCGGTACTGATTTTCAGGTAGAGGTTAGGGATAATGTGGATTTGGGTGTAACTCCGGAGGAGCTGAAGGATGCTATGAATCCCGATATTCCGCATGGTCAGGAAATCGTTATTGAAGTTAAATAAGGTATCTGAGCGAATTAAGGTTTAACCTTTCGTGCTTTGGCGAATCTGCGCAGGCTGTGTGCTTGCGCAGATTTTTTGTATATAAAAAGCCGTGCGTGGGAGCGCATGACGGGGGAAGTAGGGGGGATAATCAAGCTAATTCAGCCTTAATCTTTTCAACCTGCTCAACAGAAAGCGAAGTACCTTTAGCGACATCTTGCACAGATAAGCCAATGCTTAAAAGACGTTTGGCGGTAGCAAGTTTTTCTTCGGCTTCACCTTTAGCAAAACCAATAGCTTCGCCTTCAGCAAGAGATTCTTCACGAATATCCTTCATACGCATTTCGTAAGTCATAGATGAACGCAATGAATTCGGTCATTGGGAAATAGATACTGTTATAGGAAGTAAAA